>ENA-UOJF01000007-UOJF01000007.1-human-gut-metagenome-genome-assembly--contig:-P74-NODE-7-length-216209-cov-31.002938_pt1 | contig 216209 bp, 226 predicted proteins | sample MGYA00242344_ERZ723891 | MGnify/ENA metagenome assembly ERZ723891 | reverse complement strand
AAAGGTTAAAAAGATATAGATAAAGTCAAAGATATTGATATTTATATATAAATAGACAAAGATTCTGATAAAGATATAGATAAAGATATAGATAAAGATATAGATAAAGACAAAGATAAAGATAAAGCTATAGATAAAGAGAAAAAGAAAGACGCAGGGACAGCGAAGTCTGTCGTCAGGTCTTTCGGCACACACAAAAATATAATGCTCACATCAGAGCAGTATAACGAGCTTGAAAGCAGGTGTCGGTCTGTCGGTCTGTCTTTAGAGAGCTATATATCTAAATTATCTCAATGGCTGTTTACCAAGGGCAGGCACTGCACAGACCCATACCGCATAATCTCAGGCTGGCTTGACAATGATTCAAAGAGAAAGACTGCGGCAAAGCCCAAAGAAAGACAAGGCTGCGATCTGTCGTGGTATGATGACTTTGCCATGAATTTTGATCTGTCAAAGTTTTTTTAGGCAATATCAAAAAGAAATTTATCTCACCCCCTTGTAATTTGTTTTGAAATTTGATATAATAAATCTATATGAGTATTTGACGGCTTTTGCCGCCTTTGGATAAAGGATCGAGGCTTTTATGGACGATAATAAAAAATTCGGCGACGTTTCTCAGGAGGATATTGACAAGGCTAAAAAAGCCGCCCCTGACGACCTAAAGGAAAAACAGCCCGTGAATGTTATGGACGAGGTCTTTGAATGGGCTGAATCTTTCGTGTTCGCTATGTTTGTGGTGATCCTGATATTTACTTTTTTCTTCAGGATAGTTCTTGTTCAGGGACCTTCTATGCGTGAGACCTTGCAGGATCAGGACAGACTTATAATCACTCACATAAATTATACACCCAAAAAGGGCGATATCGTTGTTATCAACAGCGAAAAGCTCGGCAAAACTATCATCAAGCGTGTTATCGGCACCGGTGGAGATAAGGTTGTCGTTGATTATAATAACAACACCGTTACAGTAAACGGTAAGGTCATTTCAAATGACAATATCAGGGAAGCTATGTATAACACTAATCTCTTTGATGAGGAATATGAAGTGGAAGAAAATGTTTTTGAGTATGACGTGCCTGAGGGCAAGCTGTTCGTCATGGGTGATAACAGAAATAATTCCACAGACAGCAGAAGGATAGGCTTTATCGACCCGTCTGACGTGCTTGGTAAGGCAGTTTTAAGGCTTTATCCATTTGACAGCTTTGGTAAGGTAAGTTGAAAAAGCAGGGTAAAAGAGCTGTTGATAATCTGTTCGACTTTCTTGAGATCATAGTCATGGCAATGTTCGTGGTCGTGCTTGTTTTTACTTTTGTGTTTAGAACAGTGAATGTACAAGGACAGTCAATGCAGGACACTCTTTTTGAAAATGATTCTCTTGTTATATCAAAACTGCTTTATACGCCAAAGCAGGGGGATATAGTTGTGGTCAACTCGTCTGTTCTTGACAATAGGATAATTAAACGTATCATTGCCGTAGAAGGGCAAAAGGTCGAGATAGACAACAAGTCGGCTATAGTCAAGGTCAACGGAGCAGTGCTTGATGAGAGCTATATTAAGTGCGACGGCAGCTTTGATGACGAGTATTTTGATGAAAGATACTATAATAAAGAAAGTGAAGTTTATGAATATGAAGTGCCTGCGGGATGTTGCTTTGTAATGGGCGACAACCGAAATCATTCCACAGACAGCCGTGTAATAGGATATGTGCCATATGACGAGATAGTCGGCAGAGTTCTGTTTCGATTTGCGGCAGGCAATGATGAGGGCGTTGGTAAGGTAGATTGAGTTAGAGTAAGGAGGAAGATATGAGCGAAGTATCTCACGTTCAGTGGTTTCCTGGACATATGGCAAAAACGCGCCGCATAATGGCGTCAAACCTAAAGCTTGTGGACGCAGTGGTGGAAATAACTGACGCTCGTATCCCGTTTTCAAGCAGAAACCCTGAAATGAAGCGTATCGTAGGCTCAAAGCCAAGGCTTGTGCTTCTCAACAAGGCTGATTCAGCCGATCCGGAAGTAACGGCAATGTGGCTCGACTATTATGCAAAACAGGGAATAACTGCTCTTGCTACAGATTGTAGGAGTGGCAAAAACGTAAGCAAGTTTTATGGAAAGCTCAAAGAGCTTTTAAAGGACGATATTGAGAAATGGAATGCCAAGGGTATGTCTGGCAGACCTATAAGAATAATGATAGTGGGTATACCAAACGTTGGCAAGTCGTCATTTATAAACAGACTTGCAGGGTCAAGGCTTGCAAAAGTCGAGGACAGACCCGGTGTTACAAGAGGTAAACAGTGGGTGAAGCTTGACGAGGGCTTTGAACTTTTGGATATGCCGGGTGTGCTGTGGCCTAAGTTTGAGGATAAGCTTGTTGGCGAAAGGCTCGCATTTACAGGTGCTGTCAAGGACGATATCATGGACATGGAATATCTTGCCTGTCGTCTGCTTGAGTTTTTGAAAGAGAACTATCCTGAGCTTATCGAGAAACGTTATGGCATCAGAACAGATGATATAGAGCCTGCCGATGAGGAAACAATCGGTTGTGTGGTAGGCTTTGAGCTTCTTGAAAGAATAGGCAGAAAGCGTGGCTTTTTAGTTTCTGGCGGAGAGATAAATACCGAAAGGGCAGCCATTACAGTTATGGACGAGTTCAGAAACGGTACTCTCGGCAGACTTACTCTTGAAAAGCCAAAGGGGTATTGATATGACGCTCAGCGAGTTTGACAACGAGATAAGAAAAGATCATAACGTGGTGTGCGGCTGCGATGAAGCTGGCAGAGGTCCTCTTGCAGGAGATGTGTTTGCAGCGGCTGTGATATTTGATAAGGACACAGTTATAGAGGGGATAAACGACAGCAAAAAGCTTACAGCAAAAAAGCGTGAGGAGCTTTTTGATGAGATAATGGAAAAAGCAGTTGACTTTTCTATACAGACCGCAACAGTGGAAGAGATAGAGGATATAAATATACTTAATGCCGCAATGCTTGCAATGAAAAGAGCGGTGGAGGATATGGACACAAAGCCTGACGTCTGCCTTATCGACGGGAACAAGACCCCTGAGGGGCTGGAGTGTCCAGCCATAGCGGTGGTAAAGGGAGATGCCAAAAGTCAGGCAGTGGCGGCGGCTTCAATTCTTGCAAAGGTCGCAAGGGACAGGTATATGGAGCAAATGGCTGAACAATATCCTGAGTATCGGTTTGAGAAGCATAAGGGCTATGGCACAAAGCTCCACTATCAGATGATAGACCAGTATGGACCATGCGGGATACATAGAATGAGTTTTCTCAAAAAGTATTATGCAAAGAAAAATGGGCATTGACCATACCCAGCGCCGAAAGGCGGGCAATATCGGGGAGGACGCAGTTTGCGGCTTTCTTGTAAGACACGGGTATGAGATAATAAAGAGGAATTTTACCGTCAGAGGCGGTGAAATAGATATAATCGCAGAGAAAGCGGATATCATAGCCTTCGTGGAGGTCAAAACTAGGGAGCATGGCTCTCTTTCCTCCGCTGAAGAAGCTGTTGATCCGGTCAAGCAGCGGCGTATCGTTCAGACAGCACAGGCTTTTTGTAAGGGGATTTTAGAGCCTGTGTGCTGTCGGTTCGATGTTGCGGCGGTGGAGCTGGAGAACGGCAGAGTCAAAAAGCTGAGATATTATGTGAACGCTTTTGATGCAAGTATGAAATAAAGACCATGGGTCGGATATGCCGAACGAACTGTGTCTGTAGGGGCGAACACTGTTCGCCCGTGACGTGGAATGTTAGACGTTATCTGAACAAATGGTCTGTAAATAGCCGACACCTGTCGGACATCTAAAACAAGAAGGGTTGTTGTTTATGTTTTACAAAAGTACAAGAAACAGCGAAGTAAAGGTTTCGTCTGCACAGGCGATAGCACAGGGCATTTCTGAGGACGGCGGTCTTTTCGTTCCGTCTGAGATACCTGCCATAACACTTGATGACATCAAGGCTCTTGGCGAAAAAAGCTACGCTGAGAGAGCATTTTTCGTTTTCTCAAAGTACCTCACAGATTTCACAGAGGCTGAGATACGCTACTGTGTAGAGGGTGCTTACAACACAAAGAATTTCGACACAGACAATATTGCAGAGCTTGCTCACCTTTTTGACGGCACTTATATGCTTGAACTGTGGCATGGTCCAACTTGTGCATTTAAGGATATGGCTCTCCAGATACTTCCATATCTGCTCACAACTTCTATCAAGAAGCTTGGCGTTGACAAGAAGGTAGTTATCCTCGTTGCTACTTCAGGCGACACTGGCAAGGCTGCTCTCGAGGGCTTCAAGGACGTTGAGGGTACAGAGATACTCGTGTTCTATCCAGAGGACGGCGTTTCAGCTATGCAGAAAAAGCAGATGACAACTCAGGAGGGCGGCAACGTTGGCGTTTGCGCTATCAAGGGCAACTTTGACGACGCTCAGACAGGTGTTAAGACTATCTTCACAAGCAAGGAAACTGCCGACAAGCTTGCTGAGAACGGCATGATGTTCTCCTCTGCAAACTCTATCAACTGGGGCAGACTTGCACCACAGATAATCTACTATGTATCTACATACGCTCAGCTTGTTGCTGACGGCGAGATAGAGCTTGGCGATAAGATAAATATCGTTGTTCCAACAGGCAACTTCGGTAATATCCTTGCAGGCTACTATGCAAAGCATATGGGCGTTCCTGTTAATAAGCTTATCTGCGCTTCAAACGCAAATAACGTCCTCACAGACTTTATAAAGACAGGTATTTATGATAGAAATCGTCCGTTCCATACAACTATCTCACCTTCTATGGATATCCTTATTTCCTCTAACCTTGAAAGACTTCTCTATCACCTTAGTGGCTCTGATGACGCTCAGATAAGAGAGTGGTTCGGCAGCCTTTCTAAGACTGGCAGATATGAGGTAACAGACGAAGTGAAGAAGGCTATCGCTGACGAGTTCTATGCAGGCTGCTGCGACGATGAGCAGACAAAGGCTTGCATTAAGGAGATCTATGACGAGTATTCTTACACTTGCGACACTCACACAGCCGTTGCAGTGAAGGTGTACAAGGACTATGCGGCTGCTACTGGCGACAAGACAAAGACTGTTATCGCTTCAACAGCAAGCCCGTATAAGTTCTCAGGCTCAGTTCTTGCAGCTATCGGTAAGGATACAAACGCTGACGAGTTCGGTCTTGTTGACGAGCTTGCCGAGGTTTCAAAGATACCTGTTCCTGCTTCACTTGCTGCACTTAAGGATAAGGAAGTAAGATTCACAAAGGTAATCGACAAGGCTGATATGAAGGACTACATCTACTCAGCTCTGGGTATTTGATATGTACCCGTCCGACTATTGTCGGGCGGAGGTCAGCGTACAGCGTATGTCCACTGACCATGGCGAGGGGAATTAGCCTCTTGCCTTGAATGTCTTGCACTCTGTTTCGTCACAGCAGTTAGGGTCGGTGCAGGTACAGCCTACATTGATCTTGCCTGCGGTACATTCGCAGTTGTTGCTGTTGTAAACGCAGTTGTCTACGTTGCAGTGGATACCGTAAATTCTATCCTTCTCCATTTGTACATCGCTCCTTCTGCAGCTTTTTGCTGCAAAAGTAGTATGTGCATGAGTGGTCGGGATAATACATGAAGTTTCTGGAATGGAGGAAAAACCGTGAGCCTATTTGCCATTGCCGACTTGCATTTGTCGCTGGGTACAGATAAACCAATGGATATATTCGGTGGCTGGTCTGACTATGTGACAAAGCTTGAAACAAACTGGCAGAACAAAGTTCGTCCTGAGGACACTGTGGTGATACCGGGTGATATCTCGTGGGGAATGAATTTTGAGCAGTCGAAAAAAGACTTCGAGTTCATAAATAAGCTAAACGGCAGAAAAATAATATCCAAGGGCAATCACGATTATTGGTGGAACACCAAGAACAAAATGGATAAATTTTTCGCAGAAAACGGTTTTGATACCATAAATATCCTGCATAATAATCATTACAGCTATGATGGCTACGGCATATGCGGAACGAGAGGCTGGATAAGCGATAATGGTGAACCTGCAGATCAGAAGGTTCTGGCAAGGGAAGCAGGCAGACTTGCACTCTCTATTGAGTCTGCGCAAAAGGCAGGCTTAGAGCCTGTGGTGTTTTTGCATTATCCGCCGCTTTTCGGCAATAGCTGTAATTATGATATGCTTGAAGTGCTTCATAAATACGGCATAAAAAAGTGTTTTTACGGACACCTTCACGGAAGAGCCCACGCTTATGCAATAAACGGCACTCGTGACGGAGTGGAATATCGGCTTATAGCTAGTGATTTCTTGCATTTTGACCCATTGGACATAACGAAAATTGTGCAAAGTGACAATTTATAAAAAAATGCTGGAAATGACAATATATTTGTGCTATAATGTATAAGATACATTTATATAATGGAGGAATAATAAATGAGTTTAAAAGCTACAAACAATGTTGAAACCAATAAGTACGAGCTTGAGATCGAGATCTCTGCTGAGGATTTTGAGGCTGCAATAGAGAAAGCTTATCTTAAAGCAAGAAAGAATATCGCTATGCCTGGCTTCCGTAAGGGTAAGGCTCCTAGAAAGCTTATCGAAAAGGAATACGGCGAGCAGGTATTTTTTGAGGACGCTGTAAATCTTCTGTACGCTCCTGTTGTAAACGGCGCAGTTGAAGAGTCCGGTCTGGAACTTGTTACTCGCCCAGAGGTAGAGGTAACTGAGATCAGCAAGGAAAACGGCGTAAAGCTCAAGGCAACTTGCATCACAAAGCCTGAGGTTGAAGTTAAGGACTATAAGGGTATAGAAGTTGAAAAAGTTGTCAATCCTGTAACTGATGAGGATATCAACAAGCAGCTTGACGCTCTCAGAGAGAAGAATGTAACTGTTGAGACAGTTGACGACAGAGCTGCTGAGAACGGTGACGACGTTGTTATCGACTTCGAGGGCTTCAAGGACGATGTTGCTTTCGAGGGTGGTAAGGCAGAGGATTTCACACTGTCACTTGGAAGCGGTCAGTTCATTCCTGGCTTTGAGGATCAGATCGTTGGTCACAATGCCGGCGAAGAGTTCGACATCAACGTAACATTCCCTGAGGAGTATCAGGTAAAGGAACTTGCAGGCGCACCTGCTGTATTCAAGATCAAGCTCAAGAGCATATCAAAGAAGGTTATGCCTGAGCTGGACGATGATATGGTAAAGGATTCAACAGAGTTCGATACAGTTGACGAATACAAGGCTGACGTTAAGAAGAAGCTTGAGGAAGCTAACGAGAAGCACGCTGATTCTGAGGTAGAGGCTAAGATTTTCGATAAGGTCATCGAGAACATGACAGCTGAGATCCCACAGGTTATGTTTGACAACAGAGTAAACGAGATGATCGGCGAGCTGGAGCAGAGACTTGCACCACAGGGCATCTCACTTGATCTCTATATGCAGTATACAGGTCAGACTATCGACACTGTAAAGAAGGCATATGCTGAGCAGGCTGAGAAGCAGGTCAAGCTCAGACTTGCACTTGAAAAGATCGCAAAGCTTGAGAATATCGAGGTAACTGAGGACGAGCTTAAGGCTGAGTTTGATAAGCTTGCTGAGGCTTACAAGCTTGACGTTGACCAGATCAAGCAGTTTATCCATGATGACGACCTTAAGAAGGATATTGCAGTTGGCAAGGCTGTTGACCTTATCAAGGACGCAGCAGTTATAAAGTAAGATAATTTATGCTTTCGCCCGCATGACCTTATGCGGGCGAAAATAGATTAAGGAGGCAATTTTATGGCATTGGTACCTTATGTAGTGGAACAGACAAGCAGAGGCGAGAGAAGCTATGACATTTATTCCCGCCTGCTCAATGACAGAATAATCATGCTCTGCGACCAGATAGATGACGCAGTGGCAAGCGTAGTAGTGGCACAGCTGCTTTATCTTGAGGGACAGGATCCTGAAAAGGATATCGACCTTTATATAAACAGCCCTGGAGGAGTAATCACTGCCGGCATGGCTATCTATGATACTATCCAGTATATCAAGTGTGACGTGTCAACTATATGCATGGGTATGGCTGCTTCAATGGGTTCATTCCTGCTTTCAAGCGGCACAAAGGGTAAGAGATTTGCTCTGCCAAACAGTGAGATACTCATTCATCAGCCTCTTATCGCAGGCGGCGGAATTTCTGGTCAGTGTACAGATATAAAGATACATTCTGACCACATGGTAAAGACCAGAGAGAAGCTCAACAGGATACTTGCCCAGAACACAGGCAAGCCTATCGAGCAGATCAACATCGACACTGAGCGTGACAATTATATGACAGCTCAGGAGGCTCTTGAATACGGTCTTATCGATAAGGTAATAACTAACAGATAGGTTCGGTGAAATAAATGGCTAATGATACAATAAGAAAATGCTCGTTCTGCGGCAAGCCTGAGGACAAGGTTAGAACACTTTTTTCAGCAGGCACGAGCCACATTTGCGACGAGTGTGTACTTTATTGCTATAATGTTCTGGCTGAGCAGGAGGGACTTCCTACAACTAAGCAGCGCGGCAAGGGTAAAAATGCAGCCGACAGCGGCATAACCCTTAAGAAGCCTGCGGAGATAAAGGCAGTTCTTGATGAGTATGTTATCGGGCAGGAGGAAGCAAAGATAGCGCTTTCTGTTGCGGTATACAATCATTACAAGAGAATTTTGTCACTTAATGACGATGATGACGTAGAGATACAGAAAAGTAACGTTTTGCTTCTTGGACCAACAGGAACAGGAAAGACTTTGCTTGCACAGACTCTGGCAAGGCTTCTGAACGTGCCTTTTGCTATTGCTGACGCTACTACGCTCACAGAGGCAGGCTATGTAGGCGATGATGTTGAAAACGTGCTTACAAGGCTTATTCAGGCGGCGGATTATAATGTTGAAGCGGCTCAGAACGGTATTATTTATATCGACGAGATAGATAAGATATCAAGAAAATCGGAGAACGTTTCTATCACAAGAGATGTAAGCGGTGAGGGCGTACAGCAGGCGCTTCTTAAGATAGTAGAGGGCTGTGTGTCCAATGTGCCTCCACAGGGTGGCAGAAAGCACCCACATCAGGAGTTCATACAGATAGACACCAAAAACATTCTGTTTATCTGTGGCGGAGCTTTTGAGGGACTTGATAGTGTTATCAAGAAGCGTACAGAGTCATCATCACTTGGTTTTGGCGGAAAGGTCAAGAGCAAGGAGGATAATAACAACATCATGAAGAGGGTAGTACCACACGATCTTGTTAAGTTCGGTATCGTACCAGAGCTTGTGGGCAGACTTCCTGTTATCACGGTTCTTGACGAGCTTGACGAGGACGCACTTTGCAGGATCTTGACAGAGCCAAAGAACTCGCTTATCAAGCAATACACGAAGCTTTTCAAGCTTGACAACATCGATTTTGAGATCACAGAGGACGCAAAGCGAGAGATAGCCAAGAGGACTATTGAAGAAAAGACAGGAGCAAGAGGACTTAGGGCGATAGTTGAGAAGATACTCACAAAGCTCATGTTTGAAGCACCATCTGATGATGAGATAGTTGGCATAAAGATAACGGCTGAATGTGTTCGTGGCGAAGCAGAGCCTGAGATAACTCGTGCGGTAAGCTCGGCCAGAAAGAAATAATAGTACAAATCTTTGTACAGATAAATGAGAGGTGGAGTATTCTGCCTCTTTTTTTTGTTGCATTTCTTCGTTATCCGCACATTATTTATTTGTTTAACAAACCATGTAGGGGCTGGCGCCCTCGACAGCCCGCTTTTTGGACGTTACATCTTGTAATTTATTGCACAAACTTTGAGAAAACACACAAATTGTGGTAAGGACGAGCATTGTTCGCCCGTTTCGGTCGCTTGCATAAATTTGTCACAATCAAAAAAATTCGACACTTCGATATCGGGACGTCGGGGGCGCCGTCCCCTACATTTTGTTGTTTACGATACGAGTTCATGAAGCTAACGGGCGACACTCCCCACTTTGACCGCTTTTTCCCTTGAATTATGCGGAAATATGTGCTATACTAAAGAAAATACACTATAGGGGGTATCCATATGAATGAACTTATCCAACAGTTTATTACTGATGAAGTCACTGCTCTCACTTACTCCGACCTTTGGAACTTCGTCAACTCCAACTCCATTTGCCGTGGTACTTTCGAGGGCAATAATCACATTATCATGAAAATCTCCTCTAATCAATTCATTATTTATCGCATTTGCCTTGGTATGGAAAACACCAAATATCAGGAAGCTGTTCTTGTTGCAAAAACCTACCTGCTTAAAAAGATAAATAGCATGGCTTATCAGCTTCATTTAGAGGATATTCAGAACATTTTAGACTAATTGCTTTTTAAGGAGATCATAAAATGAGCGTGCCTTTGGCTGAACGAATTAGACCCAAAACCCTTGATGATATTGTGGGACAGACCCACCTGTTAGGCGAAAATAAACCTCTCAGGCGTATTATCGAAAGCGGTAAAATACCGAATATGATTTTTTATGGTCCGTCAGGTGTTGGCAAAACTACGGTCGCAAGAATGATAGCAAATAATGCTAATATGACTATGCATAAGCTTAACGGCACAAGTGCTTCTATTGCTGATATTAAGCAGATAGTTGCTGAAACTGAGACACTCAGCGGCATTAATGGTATCTTGCTTTATCTTGATGAGATTCAGTATCTTAACAAAAAACAACAGCAATCGCTTCTTGAATACATTGAAAACGGCAAGATAACTCTTATCGCTTCTACCACAGAAAATCCGTATTTTTATGTGTACAATGCTATAATTAGCCGTTCAACTGTGTTTGAGTTCAAGCCGCTGACTTCGGAGGAGATCTTGCCAGCAATAAAGCGTGCTTTTCAGCTTATGGCTGATGAGTTGGGGCTGAAACTGCGTCTTGAAAATGGTGTGTTGGAGCATATCGCAAGAGGCTGTGGTGGTGATGTGAGAAAGTCAATAAATACAGTGGAGCTTTGCATACTTTCGGCAGATAATGACGGTGAAAAGCTCACCGTGAACCTTGATAATGTGAAGCTTCTTACTCAGCGTAGCAATATGCGCTATGACCGTGCAGGCGATGAGCATTATGATATTCTGTCAGCTTTGCAGAAGTCCATAAGAGGTTCTGACGAGAACGCCGCACTTCATTATGCCGCACGGCTTATGGAAGCTGGGGATATCATTTCTCTGTGCAGACGGCTGCTTGTTATCGCAAGCGAGGATATAGGACTTGCGTATCCTATGGCGGCGGTAGTGACGAAATCCTGCGTTGATTCGGCATTGCAGTTGGGACTGCCTGAAGCAAGGATACCATTGGCGGAAGCTGTGGTTCTTCTTGCCACTGCTCCAAAATCCAATTCTGCTGAATCAGCAATAGACGCAGCTTTAGCAGATGTGAGAAATGGTGATTTTGGAGATTATCCACGGCATTTGCAGAATAAACATTTTGACGGCGAGGGCGCAAAAGTGAAAGGACAGCACTATCTTTATCCCCATGACTATCCAAACCATTGGGTAAAACAGCAGTATCTTCCTGATAAGCTTGTGGGGAGGACTTATTATCAGTATGGTGAGAATAAGACGGAGCAAATGGCGAAAGCGTATTGGGAGAAGATAAAGAAGTGAGAAATTAAAAATCAGTGAAGAGTGAAGCGTTCTTGCGGCTGTAAAACCTATTCTCTACAAAAATTAATCGCCGCAGGCGATACCTTAATTCCTCACTCCTCATTCCTTATTCCTCATTCCTCAATCAAAAAAAATTTTCGTTGACATCAAAAGAAAAATACGCTATAATAAAAGAGAACGGAATGTCCGTAAAATTTTATGATGGGAGTAATTTCGATGAAAATAATGGATACTATCGGCTTTGTTGAAAATGTCGATAAAGAAGTCGGCGAAGCAATGGAAGCCGAGCTGGCAAGACAGAGAAGAAATCTTGAGCTTATAGCAAGCGAAAATATCGTTTCACCTGCCGTTATGGCTGCAATGGGTTCTGTGCTTACTAATAAGTATGCTGAGGGATATTCTGGTAAGAGATATTATGGCGGCTGTCAGTGCGTTGACGTTGTGGAGGATATAGCTGTTGAAAGAGCCTGCAAGCTTTTCGGTGCTAAGTATGCTAACGTTCAGCCACATTCCGGCGCTCAGGCTAACACTGCTGTTTATTTTGCTCTTCTTAAGCCAGGCGACACTGTTATGGGTATGAGCCTTGACGCTGGCGGACACCTTACACACGGCTCACCTGTAAACCTTTCAGGTAAGTATTTTAACTTCGTTCCTTACGGCGTAAATGACGAGGGTTATATCGACTACGAGGCTCTTTACAAGCAGGCTAACAAGTGCAGACCTAGACTTATTGTTGCAGGTGCAAGTGCTTATCCAAGAGCTATCGATTTTGAGAAGCTTTCTGAGATAGCAAAGGCTGTTGGTGCATATCTTATGGTAGATATGGCGCATATTGCAGGACTTGTTGCCGCAGGCTGCCATCAGTCACCAGTACCATATGCTGACGTTGTTACAACAACAACACATAAAACCCTGAGAGGACCAAGAGGCGGTCTTATCCTCACAAATAACGAGTATATAGCTAAGAAGATAAATTCTGCTATTTTCCCAGGCACACAGGGCGGTCCTCTTATGCACGTTATCGCTGCAAAGGCAGTTTGCTTTGGCGAGGCTCTCAAGCCTGAGTTCAAGGCATACGGTGAGCAGATCGTAAAGAATGCACAGGCTCTTGCAAAGGGACTTCTTGACAGAGGATTCAATCTTGTATCAGGCGGCACAGACAATCATCTTATGCTTGTTGACCTCAGACCATTCCACATCACAGGCAAAGAGTTTGAGAAGAAACTTGACGAGGTTTACATCACTGTAAACAAGAATGCTATCCCTAACGACCCTGAGAAGCCATTTGTAACCAGCGGTGTAAGAGTTGGTACAGCGGCAGTTACCACAAGGGGACTTGTTGAGGAGGACATGGACGTTATCGCAGAGTGTATGTATCTCACAGCAACAGACTTTGACAATAAGGCTGATGAGATCAGAGAAAAGGTAAACGCTATCTGCAAGAAATATCCACTTTACGAATAATTGTACGGATTTATATACTGTTGATACACAAAGGGAGCGGCTTAGGTCGCTCCCTTTTTCTCAATAATATATGAATAAATCTCTCTTTTGGTTGATTTTTAACAGAGATCGTGTTATAATAATCTTTTAGAGTATAATTAAAAGGTGGGATATACTTTGCCAATTAAAATACCAAATGACCTTCCTGCGTTCCAAACGTTGGAAAAGGAGAATATATTCGTTATTCCAGATGACAGAGCCGCTCATCAGGATATTCGTGCCCTGAAGATCGCTATTGTCAATCTCATGCCTGACAAAATTGCGACAGAAACGCAGCTTCTGCGTCTTTTGAGCAACACACCTCTTCATGTTGACATCGACCTTATTCAGATGAGCAGTCATATGTCAAAAAACACCTCTTTGGAGCATATGCTCGCTTTCTACAAGAACTTTGACGAGGTGTGTGATAATCGTTATGATGGTCTTATAATCACTGGTGCGCCTGTTGAACAAATGGAGTATGAAGACGTTGATTACTGGGACGAGCTTTGCAGAGTTTTTGAATGGTCAAAGACCAATGTTTTCTCAACTATCCACATATGTTGGGGCGCTCAGGCTGGACTTTATTATCATTATGGCGTTCCCAAATATCCTTTGAAAGAGAAGATGTTTGGCAATTTCAAGCACCATATCGACTTTCCCGAAAGCATTATTCTTAAAGGCTTTGGAGATGTTTTCCATTGCCCGCACTCACGCCATACTGAGGTACGTCGTGAAGACATCGAAAAGGTGGACGACCTTATAGTGGTGGCAGTGTCAAACGAGGCGGGTGTGCATCTTGTTTCAGATAAGACGCAAAGACAGTTTTTCCTGTTCGGTCACTGGGAGTATGACCGTGAAACGCTGGCTAAGGAGTATTTCAGAGATAAGGAAAAGGGGTTGCCTATACAGATACCATATAGCTATTTTCCTGACGATGATCCAGAAAACAAGCCTATTTTCAATTGGAGCTGTTCGGCTAATCTGCTTTATTCAAACTGGCTCAACTACTGCATTTATCAGAAAACGCCATATGATCTTAATGAGCTTGAGCCACTGGGGACTGCACAATGAAGAACGGAAGACATATAGCTGAGTTTTACGGTGTTGGAGTAATGCTCGCAATAGTGGGCGGCTATCTTGACGCTTATACCTACATCAGTCGTGACCACGTTTTTGCAAATGCACAGACAGGTAACATGGTGTTGTTGGCTATCAATATCAAAGAGGGAAGCTGGCTGAAGGTCTTTCTTTATCTCATGCCTATACTGTCCTTTATGCTTGGCGTGCTGATAGTGGAAGCTGTGAAGCTGAAATTCAATGAACACCCGAGGATACATTGGCATAGGATCATAATCGGTGTGGAGCTTGTGGTGCTGACTATTGTGGGATTTATCCCTGCCGGTACGCTTAACACATTGGCGAATATCCTAGTTTCTTTTACCTGTGCAATGCAGGTGGAGGGTTTTAGGAAAATGGACGGAAAGCCTTTCGCTACCACGATGTGTACTGGCAATCTTAGAAGCGGTACGGATAATCTGTTTCAGTATTTGAAAACTAAGGATAAGCAAAAGCTTAGTAATGCAATGCAGTATTATGGCATAATCCTTTGCTTTATAAGTGGAGCGGCAGTGGGTGCATTTGTCACAGAATTGCTTGAAACTAAAGCGGTGTTTGTTGCTTTGACAGGTCTTGTTATCGCACTCTGCATTTTAAGAAGCGACGACGATAAATTAGCAGAAGGTAAGTGACAATCACCGAGCAAAGCCTTGTCAGGGCTTGAGTGCGTAAGCCAGACAGTAAAATAAGAAAATCAAAAAAGCAAAGCAGTGCTTGAGAAAAATCTCAGCACTGCTTTTTTTATTTCATTTTGCAAAATATCTTGCAAGGAACAAAGTAATATGGATATCCAAATAATAATTGCAAAAAATATAACGTCACAAAAGCGAAAATGATGTTATCTGACTGCTTTTGATTGAATGCTGTTAAAATGCACAAACATCTTATTCATAATTTAAAAAACTGCCCAAAATAATGCTGCGTGAATGATTTTGAGCGGAATTGCTTGACTTTTGCTGTACGATATGTTACTTTAATATCAGAAACAATCAATATCGTTTAATTGACGTCAAAAACATTATTGAAATTTGAAAAGGTGATAAAATGCTTACAGAGGAAAGGTACTCTATTATATTAGAGAGAGTCAAGCAGAATAAAAGTGTGAAGCTTCTGGAGTTGTGCGAGCTTTTAAAAGCTTCTGAATCAACGATACGCCGTGACTTGACGGTGCTTGATGAAAGGGGTTTTTTGAAAAAAGTTCATGGTGGTGCTATATCTGCCGAGGAACATTCTTTCAATCCAGAGGAACAGGACATTGAGTCAAAGTCAAAGCTTTTTACCGATGAAAAGCTTGCAATTGCGAGGTTTTCAGCCTCTCTTGTGGATGACGGCGATTTCATTTTTATCGACGCCGGAACGACTACAGGCTATATGATAGACTTTCTGCCAGATAAGAAAATTACCTTTGTGACTAACGCTTTCGTTCATGCCAAAAAGCTTGCTCAGCGTGGCTTTAAGGTCTATATGCCGGCAGGGGAGATAAAGCTCACAACGGAGGCTATCGTTGGTGCTGAATGTGTCAGCAGTCTGCAAAGCTACAATTTCACCAAAAGCTTTCTTGGAGCAAACGGAATTTCGTTGTCAGGTGGTATAACAACACCGGACAGAAACGAAGCAAGAGTGAAGTCTACCGTGGTGTTAAACAGTCAGACTGTTTATATTCTTGCAGATCACTCTAAATTCGATCAGATATCTGCGGTCACTTTCGCTCAGCTTGGACGTGTGAAGATAATCACCGACAAGCTTCAAGACAAAAAATATCTTACAAAAGCAAATATCAAGGAGGTAATGTAAAATGGTATATACTGTAACATTCAATCCTGCTATCGACTATGTTGTTCATACAGGGGAAATGAAGCTTGGGTCTACCAACCGCTCAGATAGGGAAGAGATGTATTTCGGTGGCAAGGGTATAAATGTGTCTATAGTTCTTAGAGAGCTGGACATTCAGTCAAAGGCACTTGGCTTCACTGCAGGCTTCACAGGTGAAGCTATCGAGAACGGACTAGCGGAAATGGGAATTGATACAGATTTTGTTCATCTCAAAAACGGTAATTCCCGTATAAATGTGAAAATAAAATCTGCTGAGGAAACAGAACTGAATGGTCAGGGTCCTGATATAGATGATGAGGCTGTGAATAAGCTTTTTGCAAAGCTTGATAAGCTTCAGGACGGAGATACGCTTATACTCGCAGGAAGCATACCTGCCTCGCTGCCTTCAGATATCTATGAGAAGATACTCGAAAGGCTCGCACACAAGAATATCAGAACAGTAGTGGACGCAACAAAAGACCTGCTTCTCAATGTGCTTAAATATAAACCTTTCCTTATCAAGCCTAACAACCACGAGCTTGGCGAGATGTTCGGAGTGACACTCACTAACGATGAGGAGATAGAAAAATACGCACGTAAGCTTAAAGAAATGGGTGCTGTGAACGTGCTTATCTCAATGGCAGGGGACGGCGCAATGCTTATTGACGAAAATGGTGAAATACATCGCTGTGGAGTATGTAATGGTAAGGTGAAAAATTCCGTTGGTGCAGGCGATTCAATGGTGGCAGGCTTTACCGCTGGTATATTGCAGGGCGATTATGAATATGCTCTTAAACTTGGCACAGCCGCTGGCGGTGCGACTGCTTTTTCTGACGGGCTTGCTCAAAAAGAAAAGATCGCAGAGCTTCTTGAAACGCTCTGAAAAAAAATAGGGACGCGGAGCAATGGCAGTTTCAGGTGCAACTTTTGCTGCTCCTGGCGGAAATGTTCCATCAGGCTTTCTTGGCGCATTGCTTGCAGGTTTCCTTAGGAAAGTTACAGAATATTCTTTACAGATATAAGAAAATATAATATAATAATATTAACAATCATAAATAAATTAAGTTTCAGAAAAGGAGGGATCTATTATGGTATCAAAGGTCGTAAAAGTAGTAAATGCAGAAGGACTTCATATGCGTCCGGCAGGTATCGTTGCAAAGGCTGCTAAGGAGCATCCTGAGTGCGAGATCATGATGAAAGCAAACGGCAAGGACATCAAGGCTAAGGCTGTTATGCAGATAATGGCTGCAGGTATCAAGAAGGACACTGAGGTAGAGATAATCGTAACAGGCGAAAACGAGCAGGCTGTGCTTGACGAGTTCGTTAAAATGTTTGAGGACGGTTTCGGCGAATAATTCCTTATATCTCCCAAAAAAATTCAGACAAGACCGTAGCGTAAACTGCGGTCTTTCTGAGTAATATGACGTTGTAAAAAATCCAAAAGAGAGAAATACATATGGACAAAAAATATCTTTTACTTCTTGCACAAAAATTTCCTACTATAGACAGTGCCGCCAGCGAGATAGTAAATCTATCTGCAATACGCAGTATGCCAAAGGGTACAGAATACTTTTTCAGCGATATCCACGGGGAGTATGAAGCCTTTTTGCATATGCTAAAAAGCGCATCGGGCATGATAAAAAACAAGATAGACCTGACCTTAGGAAAAACAGTTTCCTCGGCAGAGCGTGAAGCCCTTGCCTATCTTATCTATTATCCCGACAAGCAGCTAAAGCGTTTGCGGGATAAAAACGGGCTTTCAGACGAGTGGCGCAGACTTACTATCTATCGTCTGATACTTGTTTGCGAGGCGGTGTCGGCAAAGTATACTCGTTCGAGAGTGCGAAAGAGCATACCAAAGGATATGGTCTATATACTTGACGAGCTGCTTAATGTCACTGATGATGTGGTAAAGGAATATTACTATGATGAGATAATCACCACAATTCTTGACACTGGAATCGCAGACCGCTTTATAAAGTCCCTTTGTGAGCTTATACAATCTCTTGCAATCGACAAGCTGCATATTATCGGAGATATATATGACCGTGGTCCAAGAGCAGATATTATTATGGACGAGCTTATGAAAATGCACGATGTCGATATACAGTGGGGCAACCATGACATTTCGTGGATGGGTGCGGCTTCAGGTAATCTTGCTCTTATTGCAAATGTTATCCGTATCTCCATGCGATACAATAACTTTGACGTTCTCGAGGACGGCTATGGATTAAATCTTCGTGCGCTGGCGGTCTTTGCAGGAGAAACATATAAAAACGATGAGTGCGAAATTTTCATGCCACAGACACTTGATGATAATATCTATGACCCTGTTGATGCAAAGCTTGTGGCAAAAATGCACAAGGCTATCACAGTTATACAGCTAAAGCTAGAGGGGCAGCTTATCAGGCGGCACCCTGAATGGAAACTATCTCACCGTGACCTTTTCAGCAAGGTGGACTTCGCAAATGGCACTATAACAATAGACGGGCAAACTCATAAGCTTCTTGACGGCAATTTTCCTACAGTTGATCCTGTCGATCCTCTTGCGCTTACCGAAGGCGAAAATGAGCTTATGACGATTCTTGCAAACTCGTTTATGCACAGCGACAGGCTCAACACACATATGCGTTTTTTATATTCAAAAGGCTCAATGTATAAGACTATAAACGGCAATTTGCTTTTCCATGGCTGTATCCCTCTTGATGAAAATGGAAAGCTTCTGAGCTTAAGTATAGCAGGAGAGCAGTATTCGGGTAAGGCAATGCTAGATAAGCTTGACGAAATAGCCAACAAGGCGTATTTCTTACAGCCTTGTGAGGAGAAAAGCAACTGTGCAGACCATTTGTGGTATCTGTGGAGCGGCGCACGTTCGCCCCTTTACGGCAAGGACAAAATGGCGTTTTTTGAGCGATATTTCCTTGAAGATAAAAAGCTTCACAAGGAAAATTATAATGCCTATTATCACTTCTCAGAGAAGCCTGAGATATGCGGAAAGATACTTGAAATGTTTGGGCTTGACCCACAGCGTGGTCATATCATAAACGGTCATGTACCTGTGAAGATAAAAAATGGCGAAAGCCCTGTCAAGGCAGACGGCAGGCTGTTCGTTATTGACGGTGGTATCTCAAAGGCTTATCAAAAAGCCACCGGTATCGCAGGCTACACTCTTATTTATGATTCCCACAGCCTTAATCTTGCGGAGCATAAGCCGTTTATTGCAGGAGAGAGTGAGCATACTCCTGAGATACATATGGTGGAAAGACTTGACCGTCGGGCAAACATTTCAGATACCGACAAGGGAAGGGAACTGCTTTTGCAGATAAACGATCTTCGTGACCTGTTGGACGCTTATCGCTCTGGAGATATCAAAGAAGGTTATAAGGTATTTTAGACGTTCTGAAAGGAGCTTAACACATGGAAAAGGGAGAACTGAACTGGGCTGTTATCGGCTGTGGCGTTATCGCAAACGAAATGGAAAAGCATAGGAAAGAATGGGGACTTAAATACCCAAATGAGCTATGGTGATATCCTCTTAATGATTCTAACAAGTCAAAAGGCATTGGCTTTAATTGGAAGCCAATGCCTTTTTTATCTCTTGCTTTGCCGTGAAAACAAGTACAAATTATAGTACAAATAAATTACAAGTACAAAAATATGTGCGTTTATCACACGAATTCAGAGCATATATTTTTGTAACATTCATTGGTGGAATAGACCCATTTTGTGAGCCTGCCGCTGGTGATGAAATAGTTTATCTTTGAGGGAAAAACGCTGTTTTCAAATACGTCTACGATAATGAGCTTTACTTTCATTTTTTCGGGGATAAGAGCTTTTATGTAAACACTTGCTGCCTGCCCCACACGCACATTTTCTCTTGGTTCTGCAAGCCCTGCAAGGTTCGGAGCAAGCTCTATAAAAATACCGTATGGTTCAATGGAGCGTACTATCCCGCCTACGGTTTCTCCTGTGGAGAACAATGCTGCATTTTCTTCCCATGTGCCTAAAAGTTCCTTGTGAGAAAGGCATATCCTGTCCTCGTCACAGCTTTTTACCACAGCATATATGTCCTGACCGTTGAAAAATCTGTCGTTGGGGTGGGTGATGCGTGAGACGGATATGGCATCTATTGGTATAAGTGATGGAAGACCACAGCCTATGTCAACAAAGCACCCGAAAGGCTCAAGGTGTGTTACCTTTGCCGGTATAACGTCCCCTGATGTGAGTGTACTTATATATCGTTCAATGCACTCTTCCTGTGCAAGACGCCTTGACAGCCTGCATATGACCTCGCCCTTTTCGTGAACAATATCTGTCACCTTGAAGCATACCGTTTTGTTTACCCTAGAAAGTAATGCTATGTCTTTTGTTTTGCCTTCTTGTATTCCGATCGCTCCCTCTGATCTTGGGATTATCCCTTTGCCAAAGGGAAGCTCTACTATTATGTTGTGTTCGCTGTCACAAAGCACAGCATGACCCTCCAGTATCAATCCCTGAGCCATTGCCTCAGCCATTGTTCGTTCGCTTTGAAGATAATATCGGTTTTCAGGGCTATTGAAGATCTTGCCCTCAGGTAAATATTTTTTCATTATTTTGCCTCTTTCCCCACAGATTTTTTTAAAACAGCAGGATCTCTGTGGTTGATCCATTGATTTTGTTCATATTCTGCACATATTTTCTTTGTAATAATTGTGCGTGAACTCTTGCTGATACAGTAAATTAATATTCAATGTGCTGAAATATTAGTACAATTTTTATATTCTTTGCTTCAAATTATAAACAAAAATCAAAAAAACTATAAAAAAGCTTGACAAATGCAATTGTGCGTGTTACAATAGTGTAGTAATTTGTAATCAGTTTGTAACTTTCTTAACCGTTATCGTTACAGATTGATACATAATTTTAATCGACCGTAATAAAATTAAATAGCGGCACAGACATGACCGCCGCTAATTAAAAGAAAGGGTGTGAATTGGCAATGCAGCGTGTATGCGTTGTAAAGCCGTATTATTAATGGATCATTCAGCAAGTTTTATTTCAACAAAGAATAAGTCACTGAAAGTTATAGTGATGTTTATTGCAGCACTTATGACATTTTTGGTAATGACAGAGGGATTTAGTGCCGATGCTGCTGCGGCAAAGCTTTCGACTCCTAAGATGACAGCTCAGATAAACTATGGAAGTGAGTTCACTCATCCGTATAACAAGCAGACAAACACTATCAAGGTGCATTGGAGCAAGGTAAAAGGTGCTTCAAAATATGAGCTATACATCAAGGGTGGCAAATATAAGAGTTGGAAGAAATACAAAACAGTCAAGAACACGAACTGCACTGTTACAGGTCTTCAGAGAACGACTTCATATCAGTTCAGAGTAAAGGCTGTGAACGGCTCTGCCGCTTCTGCTTACTCAAAGACACAGACAATAAAGACAGCAAGAATGGACTTCAACAAGGCAGGCTGGGAAGCAATGTGCCGTATAGTTTATCATGAGGTCGGCAAGATGTCAGGTTCAGAGTGGGATAAGCCTATCGTTTATGTTGCAGATTGTGTTGCAAACCAGTATGTTGCCGCAAAGTACACAAAGAATGCAATGTGGAGATCCTACTATGCAAGATATAACAATGTTCAGGATATCATTTATAAGAGCGGCGGATTTATGTCATCTGCACAGCTTTCAAGGGACGGAGCAAATTATTCAAACGTTTCCAGAAGAGTAAAGCAGGCTGTTTTTGGTGCAGTATATGGCAAAACTCACCTTAACGGTATTGCTAATGACTATAATGTTTACTTCTGGTGCAACAGAAGCTACAAGACAAACAGCAGTAAGATAGCCTACTCGTTTAAAATTCCTTGGGGTTATTTCAATGTTTGGAGAACCTATTGGGGATAATTGTAATACTATTATAGAATTATGTGAAAGAAGAGCAGAACAAAGCGTCTGCTCTTTTTTCGTTGACAAGAATGTAGCGGTGTGGTAAAATAAAGTTGATAAAAGCAGGGAGGAATCAGAATGCTTGTGGGTGCGGTCGGCTATAATTATCGCCATAGAAAAGATTTTATTATGGATTGCCCTCACGGGGTGGGCTGTCCCCTTATATTGCTCATAAAAGAACCATCGGTGTTCGTTATAAATGGTATCGAGCATAGGGCAGAGAAAAATTCTTTTATCCTGCTTTCGCCAGATACCCCTGTGAAATACCATGCCGCAGAAGAGTTTTATACCGATGATTGGCTGTATTTCAATTATGAGCAGGGCGATAATGAAAAATTTGAAAGGCTTGATGTTCCAAAAGACACACTGGTATACCTTGGAAATATCGATGAGCTTAGTCAGATAATACGCTCGGTAGCATATGAGTATCAGCTCATGAAAGAGGGACATGAGGAAGTAACACGGTACTATATGGAGATCTTTTTGTTAAAGCTTGCAAGACAGCTAAAATGTACAGACAAGAAGTCTTGTATTATTACTGACAGGAACAGCCGCTTTATGCAGCTCAGAGCATACATATACGCAATGCCTGAGGACATCGCAGACGTAGGCAGCATGGCATGGGATATGGGTATAAGCAGGTCAAGTTTTCAGCATATGTATAAGAAAATGTTTGGAGTGAGCGTCATGACAGACGTTATAAGCGCACGAATGGAAAGAGCCAGTCAGCTTCTTGCAACGACAAATCTCAGCGTAAGGGAAGTGGCTGAGAGGTGCGGTTATACTAATGAATATGGCTTTATGAAGCGGTTTAAAATGCACTTTGGAAAAACTCCAACTGAGTTTCGGAGTATGCTCTGACAACGGCGGATAAACTTTAGACGGCATAACAAAAGAGGTCAAGGAATGTGTCCCTGACCTCTTTTATGTTATTTTATTCTTCAACAAATACAGCGGCAGAGCCTTTAATAACATCGTTAGTGCCATAACGTGGAGCGACTGTGTAATAGTCCTCAACGTCATAGCCTGCATCGCCAAAAGGTGATTTGAAGCATGGGTTTATCCAAATAGCGTTACACCCCAGCTCGCAGATATAGTCAAGCTTTTCTGTAATACCCTTGATATCACCGATGCCGTCTGAGTTTGTGTCATTGAACGATTGTGGATAGATCTCGTAGAAAACTGCGTTGTCAAGCCACTGTGGCTGCTTTGTCATGATAATTCCTCCTGAATATCGTCAGAATATATTTATTAGTCTTCCATGCCCTTCATGTATTCCACGAACTGCTTTGCAACTCTCGGTGAACGTCCTGCTCTCGAAAGCGCATAAGCCTCAGCCTTTTGAAGCACCTCATCAATAGGAGTTCTAAGCTCGTATTGCTTTGCAAGTTTCTCAACTACATCAAGGTAAATCTTCTTGTCAGGCTTCTGATATGTGACAGTAAGTCCAAAACGGTCTGACAGTGAAAGAAGCTCCTGCATAGTGTCTTTGAAGTGTATCTCGTCACCCTCTCGTGAGGAGAACGTCTCGTGTACAAGATGTCTTCTGTTTGAGGTAGCATAAATGCAAAGATTGTCCGCAGTTGATGAAACGCTTCCTTCGAGGATAGCTTTCAGTGCCGCAAAATCATCATCGTCCTCTGTGAATGAAAGGTCGTCTATGAAGATAATGAACTTCAATGGATTTTTGCTTACCGTTTCTACAATGGCTGGTATCTCATGGAGCTGCTTCTTTTTAAGCTCGATAAGTCTGAGACCCTTGCAGGCATATTCGTTTGCTATAGCCTTGACAGTTGAGGACTTGCCTGTACCGCAGTCACCATAAAGCAAAACGTTGTTGGCAGGCTTGCCTTTCAAAAGCGCAAGAGTGTTATTTATAACCTCCTGACGCTCACGTTCATAATTGTGCAGGTCTGAAAGCTTTATGTCATCAGGATATTCAACCGGAACTATCTTTCCGTCTTTGATAACAAATACATGATACTGAGAATAGATGCCGTAACCGTACTGACCGATAGCGTGTATACGGTCGGCATATATCTGTGAGAAGTCAAGTTTCTGCGTTGCGTATCTCGGCAGAAAGCCGTCATAGTCTATCTTTGAGATTATCTCGTCACTTGGTATCTGTGAAAGCTCCTCGATAACGGCAAGCTCGTTTGCAAGACATTCCTCCAAAAGCGCACCTGTCTCCTTGCCTTCTCCTTTTTTTAGCATAAAAAGGTTTTCATTTTCAAGAACCAGTTTGAGCATATATTCTGTAAGATTATCCGAATATGCAAAAAGCTCAGCCACAAAATCTGAGTATTTTTCTATAGCCATGTCGCTGTCAGATTCGCATACAGCAAGTGTGTCAAGTAGCTTTTCAAAGACAGGAACTTCATGTAAGCTCTTGAATATTACTAATGTGTGTGCCTGACGGCAGAGTGCCTTAAAATCGTGCATTATGAACACTTCTTTCTTCATATTTTATATTTATTCTTTATTATACAACATATCATTACTTTTCGTCAACATCTACATTGCACGATTTTAACAAAAAACATTACCGCTTTTTGTAGCTTAAAGCAAAATATTTTTGCCCGTTATGATTTACTTTTGTTTTGAAAAATGCTATAATACTATAATAGACCATTATAGAAATAAAAGGAGAAATGGATATGACGGACAAAAACGTATCTATCATGAATATCGGCAGTATGGGTTATCTTCCACAGGTATTCAAAAAGATAGAGAATGAAAAAAAGCTTAACATTGTTTATTTGGGTGGCTCGATAACAATGGGCTGTAATGCTACAAAAACTGAGTTAAGATATGTTGACCGCAGTGCAAAATGGTGGCAGACGAATTTTCCTGACGCTGAGATATGCTACTTCAATGCTGGTATTGGTGCAACTACCTCGCAGTTTGGGGTGGCAAGAGTGCAGGAACACGTCCTTGACAAACAGCCAGACCTTGTTTTCGTTGAATTTTCGGTAAACGACAGCAGTTCGCCCCTATTTATGGAAACATACGAGAGCCTTGTAAGACGTCTGCTGAAAGCTGAGAGCGTCAAGGCGGTTGTGCTTATAAACAATCTTTTTTACGATACAGGCACAAATGCACAGGGTATACATAACGCTATCGGTCTGCACTATGACCTGCCTATCGTCAGTGTAAGAAACTACATTTTCCCTGAGATACAGCTTGGAAACGTTTGTCTTGCAGACTACACAGCGGATATGCTCCACCCTACAGACTTAGGTCACAAGATGATAGCTGATCTTATCTGCAATCTGCTTGATACAGAATATTCATACTATAAGAAGCTTGGTGCAGAGAAGAAGCCTTCACTCCCTGAGCCATTTACAGCAAGCAGATATGAGGACGCACAGCGTTTTCAGAACTATAGCTGTTCGCCCGTTATGGAGGGCTTTGAGCCTGATACTCATGCGGCAGAGCAGTGGAGCGATCCATTCAAGGGTGGTTGGATAGCTCACAAGCAGGGAAGTTGTATTAAATTCAACGTGAGTGGAAGTATTATAATGCTGCAATACAGAAAGACTATCAACAAGCCAGCGCCTGTTGCATATGCTGTCATAGACGGTGACAGGCAGAACAAGGTTCTTCTTGACGCAAACTTTGACGAGGATTGGGGAGACCTTTGCTGTCTTGAGGAGATATACAGCGGAGCAAAGGGAGAACACACTGTTGAGATAGTTATTGACACAGAGGGTAAAGAAAATAACGATTTTATGCTTATTTCTGTCATTACAGCAAACAAATAGAAACGTAAACAAGTGAAAAATTTTACTCGAATCTATTGACTTTATGACATAACGATTGTATAATAAATATATATTATTAAATTAGGAGGCATTCTCTAATGAACGATTTTTTCAAAATTGCTGACAAGTACCTCAAGCCGGTAACTACTGGTGCAGGTGTTGTTCTGGGTCTTGCAGTTACATATGCAGCAGGAAGCTATCTTTCAGGTATGAGCAAGCTGGCTGGCGGTTTCTACACATTCATGTATGTACTGTTCTGGATAGCATTTGTTCTTCTTGTTGTCTGCGGTATCTACACACTTTTTAAGAAGTATGCAGGTTCTGTTCCACAGCAGAACGCTCAGCAGACATATGCACAGCAACAGGCTCAGGCCGCACCACAGGGTGAAAAGTTCTGCCCTACTTGCGGAGGTAAAGTTCCGGCTGGAAATCAGTTCTGCCCTAACTGCGGCAACAAGATAAACTAATCTTAAAGTTTTGCAGATAAAACGCCCTTGATTTTCAGGGGTGTTTTTTTGTTAGAAAACGCATAAAAGTATGCCAAATTGGGAATAAATATGTGCAGTTTGGAAAAAGTGAAAAAATTCTCGAAAACCCCTTGACAAATGGGTGGAAAATTGGTATAATAATTAAGTCGTTGCAGGACGATATGAGTTATTAGCTCAGTTGGCAGAGCATTTGACTTTTAATCAAAGGGTCCGGGGTTCGAATCCCCGATAGCTCACCACTAGGGAAATATCCTTAGTCAAGATCACGCCTTACTTTGTTAGGGCGTGATTTTTTTATGTCTGTTATATGTGATGATAAATGGACAAGCAAGTGGTGATGAGCAAGCGACCTCAGGTCGCCCCTACACTGCATTTATCCAACAAAAAAAGCAGCCCCAACGGACTGCTTTTTTTCAAGCTTGTAGCTTGATCCTTATATGACAAAAAACTATCTGGTTACGTTAAATGCACCCATTTGTGGATAAACAGCGCTTTCGCCAAGTTCTTCCTCAATTCTGAGAAGCTGATTGTACTTTGCAACACGCTCACTTCTGCTTGGTGCGCCTGTCTTTATCTGGCAAGTGTTAAGAGCAACTGCAAGGTCAGCGATAGTTGTGTCTGCTGTTTCACCTGAACGGTGTGAAGAAATCGCAGTGTAGCCTGCCTTATGAGCCATTTTGATAGCCTCAAGTGTTTCAGAAACTGAGCCTATCTGATTGAGCTTGATAAGGATAGAGTTGCCGCAGCCAAGGCTGATGCCCTTTGCAAGTCTTTCTGTATTTGTTACGAACAGATCGTCGCCAACGAGCTGCACCTTGCCGCCAAGCTCCTTAGTGAGAAGCTGCCAGCCCTCCCAGTCCTCTTCGTCCAGAGCGTCCTCGATAGATATGATAGGGTACTTTTCAACGAGTTTCTTCCAATGCTCGATAAGCTCAGCAGAAGTGAACTTTGTGCCAGCCTTTGGAAGAACGTACTCGCCCTTCTTTGAGCCTTTCCACTCGCTTGAGGCAGCGTCCATTGCTATCATGAAATCCTTACCCGGCTCATAACCTGCATTCTTAACAGCTTCGAGTATATACTGGATAGCTTCCTCGTCGCTTGCAAGGTCAGGAGCGAAGCCACCCTCATCGCCTACAGAAGTAGCAAGTCCCTTTGATTTAAGCAGGGCAGCCAGAGCGTGGAAAACCTCAGCGCACCAGCGTAGAGCTTCCTTAAAGCTTGGAGCACCTACAGGCATTATCATAAATTCCTGAACGTCAACAGTGTTTGCAGCATGAGCGCCACCGTTAAGAATGTTCATCATAGGAACAGGAAGTCTGTTTCCTGATATGCCACCGAGAAATCTGTAGAGAGGGATATCAAGAGAGATAGAAGCCGCTCTTGCAGCAGCGATAGAAACAGCGAGGATAGCGTTTGCACCGAGCTTTGACTTATCCTTAGTGCCGTCAGCCTTTATCATAGCCTTATCAACGGCATAGATGTCAGAAGCGTCAAGTCCGCAGACTGCGTCATTGATAGCAGTGTTGATGTTCTCAACTGCCTTTGTTACGCCCTTTCCGCCATATCTGCCCTTATCGCCGTCACGAAGCTCAAGGGCCTCAAACTCGCCTGTTGACGCACCGCTTGGTGCAGTGCCTCTGCCCACTGTTCCGTCTGCGAGATATACCTCAGCTTCAACGGTTGGGTTTCCTCTGGAATCCAGAATTTCACGTCCGATTACTTTTACGATCTCAAGATAGTTCATAATATAAGCTCCTTTTTAATATTATGCAGACTACCCGAACGCACCACCATTCGGGCTGATGACATTTCGCTCTTGTCATCATAGAGAAGTCTGCATGATCTATTCTCACTAGGTTAGTAACTACTAACCACATTTATTTTACCACGCGCGAAGCTGTATGTCAATCTTAGTTAGGCATATCTAATATATTTTATAGGTATGCACAAAAGGTGTACTGCCTGCAGGCATGGCTATTGTCTTTTTGAACAATAGATAAGCTTTGCGAAACTTTTCGTTTGTTATTATTGACAAGCTTTGTGAGAATATTCGTTTTGGGTGTGATCTTATGTATGCTCAAAACCGCACAAAGCATGGTAGGGCATAGAAAAAAAAGCGGTGCAGAGATTGTTCTCCAACACCGCCTTGATTTATTTCTCATTTCTCACTTAACTCTGCAAGTGCATTCGCCATTCTCAGATCACTATCTGTGGTTATCTTGAAATTCAATGCGTCCCCAACGACAAGGTATATATCCTCATTGCAAGCTGTAAAAACAGAACAAGTATCCGTCAGCTTTTTATTTTGCTCCTCGCTAAGCGAATAATAATTCCTCCTCAGATCCCCAAGTCTGAAAGTTTGCGGAGTTTGCGCCTGATAAAGCTCGCTTCTGTTAAGCGTTTCCATGACCTTTTCACCGTCAGATCTTATTATGGTATCAGCCGCAGGCATATAAGTTCCGCAGGCGGAATGTTCCCTCATCGCCTCGATATTGTCCTTTATTATTTTCTCCGTCACAAATGGTCTTACAGCGTCATGGGTGAGTATTATGTCCCCCTCATTCTCACCATGTTCAGCGACTATTGCCTCAGCTATGTTCATTACAGTGCCGTTTCTGTCAGCTCCGCCGTCTATAACTCTTACACGCTCTTTGTCTATCCCGAAGCGTTCAAAAAGCTTGTCAGTGTATTCGTGCCAGTCAGGTTTTATGCCCACATAAACCATATCTATCTCCTCCACTGTAAGAAAAGCCCTCACAGTTCTGACTATAACAGGCACTCCGCCTATCTCTATAAACTGCTTTGGTATAACCGCACTTTTTACCCTAGAGCCACAGCCCCCTGCAACTATCCCTGCAAATATCATTTTATCTTCTCCTCATATAAAAAAAGTTCGGGACAGCCGTCCGCCCCGAACTTTATCGTTGTGTATTGAATTTACTTTATGCCGTATTTTTTCAGCAGAGCTTCGATCTTTGTGTGTGGGTCGATGACCTGTGAAATTGACTTATCATGATTGAGTGATGCAATGAAGTAAGCGATATACTTAGAGCAGTCTACCTCGTAGAACCATGGGCTTGAAAGCAGCTCAGGAGTTCTGTATGTGAGGTTTGTGCCGAATACACCGTCGATGATGCCGTCAGCATAAGCCTTGTTGAATGACTCAAGACCGTTTGTGAAAATAGGATAAGTAGCATAGCAGTAGATCTTGTTAGCTTTACGCTTTTTAAGCTCTACAGCGATATCCAGCATAGACTCGCCTGATGAGATGATATCGTCGGCAATGAAAACGTCCTTGCCGGCAACGTCATTGCCCATGTATTCGTGAGCAACGATAGGGTTTCTTCCGTCGATGATAGTTGAATAATCTCTTCTCTTATAGAACATACCGAGGTTTACGCCCAGAACAGAAGCGTAGTACATATTTCTGTTGATAGCGCCCTCGTCAGGAGATATTATCATGAAGTGATCCTTGTCAGGTCTGAAATCTGAAAGGTTTTTAAACATTGCCTTGAGAACCTGATAGGAAGGGATTATGTTGTCAAGACCCATGAGTGGAACAGCATTCTGTACTCTTGGATCGTGAGCGTCAAAAGTAAGGATATTTGAAACGCCCATAGTCTGAAGCTCCTGAAGAGCAACTGCACAGTCAAGAGATTCTCTGTAGTTTCTTCTGTGCTGTCTGCCGCCGTAAAGGGAAGGCATGATGATGTTTATTCTGTGAGCCTTACCGCCTGCAGCCTGAATTATTCTTTTAAGATCCTGATAATGATCGTCAGGTGACATACTGTTTTCCCTGCCGAAATAGTTGTATGTGCAGCTATAGTTTCCTACATCGCAGAGAATGAAAAGATCGTCGCCTCTGATAGATGACTTGATAAGGCCCTTGCCGTCACCGGAAGAAAATCTAGGACAAACAGCCTCAACAAGGAAAGTATCCTTAACAAATTCGTTTTCATTAGCCCATTTTGTAAGATAACCGTCTACCTTCTTGCCAAGCTCGGAAGCGCCTGCCATAGCAATAAGACCAAGCGGTGCAACTCTTGAGTCATTGTCGAACAATACATTGTCAGCATTACCCATTATTATCATATCCTCCAATACTAATTGTTGTCTGACCTCAGGTCAGTACGAAACATACCAATATACATATATTATACTTTATAAATCCCGATTTTACAATAGTTTTTTCGCAAATAATAAATTTTTCTCACTTTTCACAAAAAACACACTGTTACTGCGGCACATTTAGACACAAAAATCAAGTAAACGTTTGCTGACCGCACGACAGGTAAACTTTTTTTGCATATATAAAAAAGTCCTTGCGTTTTTGGATAAAATGATATATAATAAAATAGAATAGGTATGTGTGCAATATATTGCACACAACTGACAGAATTATTGAAGGAGTTAATGATATGACAAAAGCACAAAGATATTTCATGGAAATAAAGGATAAGAGAGTAGCGTTCATAGGCACGGGCGTAAGTCATCTGGAGCTTATAAAGCTTTTTCTCTCGAAGGGCATAAGATGCGTTGTCTGCGACAAAAAGACAGAGGACGAATTTGATGAGCTTATCTATGAGGAGCTTTCCGCAAAGGGCTGTGAGTTCTCATTGGGCGAGCATTATCTTGATATCATCTTTAATTGCGATATAGTTTTCAGAACACCTGGTATGTACTATAATGATGAAACTATCACAAAGGCAAGAAAAGCAGGCGTTGCCATTACATCAGAAATGGAAACTTTCTTTGACCTCTGCCCATGCAAGATATACGGCGTAACAGGTTCAGACGGAAAGACTACTACAACTACCCTTATCAGCGAAATGCTCAAAGCCGAGGGCAAGCGTGTCCATATCGGCGGAAATATCGGCAAGGCTCTTCTGCCTATCGTAGAAACAATGTCCGACAGCGATGTTGCAGTAGTTGAGCTTTCAAGCTTCCAGCTTATCTCAATGAGACAGTCGCCAAACGTTGCCGCAATTACAAACATCACTCCAAACCACCTGAACGTTCACGGAACAATGGAGGAGTATATCAGTGCAAAGGCCAACCTTATCGCTCATCAGAACGGCTATTCAAGAACTGTACTCAATGAGGATAACGAGGAAACAATAAAGCTTGCAGACCTCGTAAGAGGAAAGCTTGTCACATTCTCTCTAAAGCACCCTGTTCAGACAGGCACATATCTTAATGACGACGGTATGCTTTGCTACACGGAAAAGGGCAGAACTACAGAGATAGTGCACAAGGACGATATAAGGATACCTGGTATCCACAACGTTGCGAACTATCTCACAGCTATCGCCGCAGTATGGGGCGAGGTATCTATCCAGAGCATAGTTCAGGTAGCAAAGAACTTCGGTGGCGTTGAGCATAGAATTGAATTTGTAAGAGAGATAGACGGTGTTAAGTGGTATAACGATTCTATCGCAACAAGCCCTACAAGAGTTATCGCAGGACTTAATTCATTTAATCAGAAGCTTATTGTTATCGCAGGCGGCTATGACAAGAAGATACCTTTTGAGCCTCTTGCAGAACCTGTGAACAGGAACGTGAAAATACTCATTCTTCTTGGTGCGACAGCAGACAAGATAGAAAAGGCTGTTACAGAAAGCCCGCTCTATCCTGAAAGCGGTCTGAAAATAGTAAGAGTAAAGACACTTGAAGAGGCAGTCCTCACAGCACAGAAAATGGCTGAAAAGGGCGATGTTGTCACACTTTCACCAGCCTGTGCAAGCTTTGACCTCTATCCAAACTTTGAGGCAAGAGGCAGACATTTCAAGCGACTTGTGAACGAACTCTAATTTTATAAAAAGCAGGGATATGTATTATGGATACATTTGAGATATTGTCACAGCTTTGCTCTGCGGCAGGTGTATCGGGAGCGGAAGGCTCAGCGGCTGAGACTGCGGCAAAGCTCCTTGAAGAGTATGGCGAAGTCACCTTGGATAACGCTCTTGGCAGTGCTATCTGCAAGGTTGGAAGCTGGGAGAACGGCAAGCCTGTTATGCTTCTTGACGCCCATATAGACGAGATAGGCATGATAGTCACATACATCACAGAGGACGGCTTTTTAAAAATATCAGGCTGCGGTGGCCTTGATACAAGGCTTCTTTTGGCTCAGCAGGTGACAGTTTATGGCAAAGAAAAGCTCACGGGCATCGTGACTTCAACTCCGCCTCACCTTGAAAAAGACAACTCTGTCGTACCTGACCTTGACAGCGTTTTCATAGATATAGGTTTCACGAGCCGTGAAAAAGCAGCAAAGTATGTTTCCCTTGGTGACAGAGTGCTTATAGAAAACAAAGCCGAAAGGCTCGCAGGAAGCCGTGTGACATCCAAAGCAATTGACGACAGGTCAGGCTGTACTGCTATCCTAAAGACTTTGGAGCTTCTCAATGGTCAGCAGACAGCTTATAATATCGCAGTGTGCTTTTCAACTCAGGAAGAAGTTGGCGAGCGTGGTGCAAAAACAGCCGCCTTTGATATCAGTGCAGACTATGCGATAGTGGTGGACGTTTCCTTTGCTAAGACTCATTATGAGAGCGAGGAAGAGTGCGGCATAATGGGCAAGGGAGCGATGATAGGCATTGCTCCGTCCCTTTCACGAGAGATGTCAGATGGCTTTATTAGCCTTGCAGAAGAAAAGGGCATACCATATCAGCTTGAAGTCATGAGCGGAAAAACAGGCACAAATGCCGACGCTATCGGCGTGAGCGGAAGCGGAACAAAAGCCGTTACCATATCAATTCCAGAAGAGCATATGCACACGCCTGTTGAGATAGTGGATATAAACGATATTGATAATACGGCTCTGCTTATTGCAGAATATCTGAAAAGAGTGTAGATATTTATGTTGGATAAACTGAAAGACCTCTGCCTCCTTGACGGCATTTCAGGCGACGAGGGAGCGGTAAGAGAATATATAATAGATAAAATAGGCGATAAAGCTGAAATAAGGGTGGATAACCTTGGCAATGTCATAGCTTTCTGCAAGGGCAAAAAGACGCCTAAAAACAAGATAATGGTGTCTGCTCATATGGACGAGGTTGGCATGATAGTCACCTATGTGAATTCTGACGGCACGCTGAAAGTGTCATCAGTTGGCGGTGTTGACCCAAGAGTTGTTTTCGGCAGACGTGTCAAAATCGGCAGGAATAACGTCCTTGGCGTTGTGGGCGGAAAGGCTATCCATAACCTCACTGCCGAGGAGAGAAAAAAGTCTGTGCCTTTTGATAAGCTTACCATAGATATAGGTGTTGACAGCCGTGAGGAAGCCTTAAAGCTTGTGCGCCTTGGGGACAGTGTGAGATTTGTTTCCGATTTTGTAGAGTTCGGCGAGGGCTTCGTGAAGTGCAAAGCCATAGACGACAGAGCAGGCTGTGCAATAATGCTCAGAATGATAGAAGAGGGCGTAGAGTATGACACATATTTCACCTTCGTGGTGCAGGAGGAGATAGGTTTGCGTGGCTCGACCTGTGCGGCGTTCACTGTTGCGCCTGATTATGCAGTGGTGCTTGAATCCACAACTGCTGCGGATATCCCATCAGCCTCAGGGGAGAAAAGAGTCTGCGAACTTGGAAAAGGTCCTGTGGTATCTTATATGGACAGACACACAATGTATGACCGTGAGCTTTTTGAGCTTGCATTTTCTGCGGCAGAGGAGAACGGCATACCATGCCAGACCAAAACAATGGTGGCAGGAGGAAATGACGCAGGTGCGATACACGTTTCCCGTGGTGGTGTAAAGACTGCCGCGGTTTCGCTCCCTTGCAGATATCTTCATTCGCCTAGCTGCGTGATAAATAAGGCGGACTTTGAGAACGCTTATGTTCTTACAAAATTGATCTTGGATAGGACTTATAACAAATGATCTATGAAACCAAAGAGATCAGCTCAGAACTGCTGAGCGGTCTTAAACCTAACAATTATACAAGGCGTATAAAGTCGCACTTTGCGGCATACGGCACAGGGTATGATTTTCTGCATTTCTATGCCGTTGAGGAAAGCGGAGAAAAGCTTGGTATCATATCAGTATTCAACGCCTCTATGATGATATCGACTTTCAAGGATAAGAGATTTGACGATAAGGTATTGGGCGAGCTTGCAGGGTTTATCCTTATGAATAAGCCTGCCGCAGTGGAGTTCGAGGCGGAGTATTCAGATAAGCTTGCAGAACTTACTAAGGCAGAGTATAAGGGCGACAAGCGGACGGAGTTCAGCTTTGTTGCGAAAAACGATATCCCGCCACTTGATGTGAATGAGTTGCCTAAGCTTGACGATGTTTTCAGGATACTTGCACCATGCTTTCCTGCAATAAAAAATTCCTATGAACTGTGGCTTACGGATACTTCCCACAGAGTAAGAAGAGGACTTTCACAGTCATTCCTGCTTGGAAACTACACCACTGCCACTATACAGTATATCATAGATGGAGTGGCACTTGTGGGACACGTTGGAACGATACCTGAAGAGCGTGGAAAATTCCATGCAAGACAGCTTTTGTATTGGATAGGTGAAAAGCTCACACAGGACGGCTTTCAGGTTAGATTGTTTGCAAGACCCCATAGAGTGAGCTATTATGAGGAGATAGGCTTTAAAGCCTGCGGAATAGATCTTGTATTGGAGAGAATTGAAAATGAATGAATGTATATTTGATATAGACCCAAAGCTTTTATCTCTTGCCTCCGAGGCAGAGAATGAGTGCAGGGAGATGTTTAAAAAAATAGACAGCAACGCCGAGTATAACGGACAGAAAGTGCTGAAAGCTTTTATCGACAATCGTGTGAGCGAGGGCTGTCTTAAAGGCACAACAGGTTACGGATACGGCGACATGGGCAGAGATACCATAGACAAGGTGTTCGCTCAGGCACTGGGCGGCGAGGACGCTTTGGTAAGACACACTTTTGTGAACGGCACTCATGCACTATCTACCGCGCTTTTCGGCGTGCTTAGAAGCGGAGACACAATGCTTGCCTGCACTGGAAAGCCATATGATACCCTTGAGGAGATAATCGGTATCAGAGGTGAAAAGGGCAACGGCTCACTTATTGATTTCGGTGTAAAGTATGAGCAGGTAGACTTGGTGGACGAGATGTATCCTGACTATGATGAGATAGCAAAGAAAGCCGTTGGTGCAAAGATAGCGTATATCCAGCGTTCAAGAGGCTATTCTCTCAGACCGTCACTGACAGTGGAGATAATCGGAAAGATAGCAGAAACAGCAAAGAAAGCTAATCCTGATATAATCGTCATGGTGGATAACTGCTACGGCGAGTTTGTTGAAAGAAAAGAGCCACTGAGCGTTGGTGCAGATATCATCATAGGCTCGCTTATCAAAAATCCAGGCGGTGGAATTGCTTCTACAGGCGGATATATCTGCGGCAGAGCAGACCTTGTGGAAAAGTGTGCCGACAGGCTCACCTGCGTTGGCATGGGCAAGGAGGTCGGTTGTTCACTTAACCAGAACAGAGAAATGCTCCTTGGCTTTTTCTTAGCACCACAGGTGGTTGCTTCTGCTCTTAAAACTTCCGTTTTTGCCTGCCGTTTCTTTGAAAAGCTTGGCTATAAGACCCTCCCTGAGAGCGGAGAAACAAGAACGGATATAATCGCCTCTATTCTTCTTGAAAACGAGGAAAACCTCGTGGCTTTCTGTCAGGGAATACAGAAAGGCTCGCCAGTTGACAGCTATGTTACTCCAGAGGCATGGGATATGCCGGGTTATGACAGCAAGGTTATAATGGCGGCAGGAGCATTCACAATGGGTGCGTCCATAGAGCTTTCCGCCGACGCCCCTATCAGATCGCCGTTTGCCGCATGGCTTCAGGGCGGTATCACATACCCAACAGGCAAAGCAGGCGTTATGCTTGCCGCACAGGAGATGTATAACAAAGGTTTACTTAGAATATAAAATTTGACTGGAAAGGAATGATATTCAATGGCAGAGATATTCAGCGTTACTGTCGAGGAGATAATCAAACAGCTTAATATGGAGATAATCTATGCTCCTGAGAACATCAGCAGCCTTGTTGTTACTGAGAATGATTGTAACAGACCTGGACTTCAGCTTATGGGATTTTATGAGTATTTCAATGCAGAGCGTGTTCAGATATGCGGAAATATGGAGTTTGCTTATCTTGCTTCACTTGACGAGAAAACAAGATATGAGAGGATAGACGCTCTTTTTGCTACAAAAATACCGCTTTTTATCGTGGCAAGAGGTCATGAGCTTTACCCTGAAATGGTTGAGATAGCCAAGAAATACGGTGTACCTATCGCAAGAACGCAGGACAGCACAACAGCATTTATTGCCGCACTTATCGGCTACCTGAACGTTGAGCTTGCTCCGAGAATAACACGCCACGGCGTTCTTATCGAAGTATACGGCGAGGGTATCCTTATTGTGGGAGAGAGTGGTGTTGGTAAGAGCGAGACCGCTATCGAGCTTGTAAAAAGAGGTCACAGACTTGTGGCTGACGATGCCGTTGAGATAAGAAAGACATCAAACAGAACGCTTGTCGGCTCATCACCTGATAATATCCGTCACTTCCTCGAACTGAGAGGTATCGGTATCATCAACACAAGACGTCTGTTCGGTATGGGTGCTGTAAAGGTAAGTGAGAAGATAGACCTTATCGTAGAACTTGAGCCTTGGGACAGCACAAAGATATACGACAGAATGGGTGTAGACAACGAGTATACAACTATTCTCGGAATCAAGATACCGAGCCTTACCATTCCTATAAAGCCGGGCAGAAACCTTGCTGTTATCCTTGAAGTTGCGGCTATGAACAACCGTCAGAAGAAAATGGGTTATAACGCTGCCGCTGAACTTTTGCAGAATCTTGGTCTGCAAATGGACAAGAAAGACAAGGTCAAGAACTGGGATAATTTCTAAAAACACGCATATACTTTTTTAAATAGGAGATAGATCATAATGCACTTACAGGGAGATATGCACACGCACACTATAGCTTCAACTCATGCTTACTCCACCATAACAGAGAACTGCCAGTGGGCGGCAAAATACGGAATGAAAGGCATAGCAATGACAGACCATGCCATGAAAATGCCCGATTCGCCACATATCTGGCACTTTGTGAACCTTGGCATACTGCCGAGAAAGATAAACGGGATAACCGTCCTCAGAGGTATAGAGGCTAACGTTGTGAGCGATGACGGCGAGCTTGATACCAGCGAAAAGCTGCTTTCAGGACTTGAATGGGTGGTGGCGTCTATGCACAGTGCCTGCTATACTCCCTCGACACCTGAGAACCACACTAAAAGCTGGCTGAAAGTCGCACAGAACCCTCAGGTGGATGTCATAGGTCACTGCACCACCTCACCTTTTATGTTCGATTATGAAAAGGGCGTAAAGGCGTTCAAGGAGTACGGCAAGCTTGTGGAGATAAACGAAAGCTCATTTGCGTGCAAAAGGTCGCCCAGAAGAAACGTAGTGGAGCTTTTGAAGCTTTGCAAAAAGTATGAAGTGCCTGTGGTCTTTGACTCTGATTGTCATTTCTGTCAGCTTATCGGTCAAACACCGAAAGTGGCAAATATAGCGGAGGAACTTGATTTTCCTGAGAAGCTTATCATGAACAGTGATTGGGAAAAGATAAGGGAATATGTTCTTGCGAAAAGACCAAACCTTGATATTTAAAACGATGAAAGGAGAAGCCCTCACAAGGGCGTTTTACAGATATATATGAATACACAAAAGCTGCTTGATCTTGCCTCAGAGCTTGAATGTAATGTTGTCTACAACGAGCCGCTTTCAAAGCATACCACATTCCGCACAGGCGGAACGTGTACTGCAATGGTGGATATAAGCTCAGAGGAAAGCCTTGCAAAACTTGTTAGAGCCGCACACGAATGGAACGTAAGATATATTGTTGTTGGAAATGGCTCAAATCTTTTATTTGACGATAAGGGCTACGAGGGCGTGGTGTTCCTCATGGGTCAGTCAGTGGACGAGATAAAAATGATGAACGAAAACACCATATACGCCGAGGCTGGGTGCAGCCTTATAAAACTGTGCAGATTCGCTCTTGAGCATAACCTCACAGGACTTGAGTTTGCCTATGGCATACCGGGAACTGTGGGCGGTGCTATATATATGAACGCAGGTGCTTATGACGGTGAGATAAAAAACGTTATAACCTCTGCGAACTCCGTGAGGGCAGACGGTACTGTACATACTACAGAGGCAAATAAAATGGCTCTTGCTTATCGCAGCAGCTGTTATCAGAAAAACGGTGAAGTCATAACCTCAGGAGTGTTCAGACTTGAGGCGGGAGCGTATGACGATATTCAGGACAAAATGGTGGAGCTTATGGGCAGACGCCGTTCAAAACAGCCACTTGAATATCCAAGTGCAGGCTCGACTTTTAAAAGACCTGAGGGACAGTTTGCAGGAAAGCTCATTGAGGACTGTGGTCTGAGGGGATACACAGTGGGAGGAGCACAGGTGTCTGAAAAGCACTGCGGTTTTGTGGTGAACAAGGGTGGTGCAACAACTGAGGATATTATGTCGGTGATAAGACACGTTCAGCACATTGTCAAAGAGCAGACAGGCTATCTTCTTGAATGTGAGGTAAAGATAATACCTTACAAGGAATAATTTAAATAGGGATCAATAAGTGATGATTTTTTTCAGCTTTGTAAGAAAGGAATGAACGTTATGCAGTTTGTGATAATTACTGGTATGTCAGGATCGGGAAAATCAAGTGCCGTGAATGTGCTTGAAGATATAGGATATTACTGCGTTGATAATATGCCGCCTGAGCTTATCCCAAAGTTTGCAAACATATGCAGTCAGTCTGACGGAAAAATAGACAAGGTAGCGTTTGTTGTTGATATAAGAGGCGGCGACCTTTTTCTGAAGCTTCAAGACACAGTAAAGCAGCTTCAGGGCGAGGGCGTGAGTCTTAAAATACTTTTCCTTGACAGCTCAGATGACGTTATCGTGAGAAGATATAAGGAAACAAGAAGAAAGCACCCTCTTGACGAGGTGTCATATGGAAACATAAGAAAAGCTATTGAAACTGAGCGTGAGATATTAAGACCTATAAAAGCACAGGCTGATTTTTATATAGACACGTCCAGAAGCTCAACAGCTCAATTTAAGGAAAGACTTTATTCCATATTTCTTGGAAATAACGAGTTTATGCATATTGACGTTCAGTCGTTCGGGTTCAAGTTCGGTGCAATGAGCGAGGGCGACCTTGTATTTGACGTAAGGTGTCTGCCTAATCCGTTTTATGTACCTGAGCTTAAGAACAAAACAGGTCTTGACAAGGACGTTTATGATTATGTTTTGAGCTTTGACGAAGCCAAAGTGCTTCTAGGCAAGCTAACAGATCTTATCGACTATCTCATACCTCTTTACGAAAAAGAGGGCAAGTCACAGCTTGTTATAGCGTTCGGCTGTACGGGCGGAAAGCATAGGAGCGTTACCTTTGCAGAAGCAGTTGCGGAGCATCTGAGAAAGCAAGGTCACAGGATAAGAATAACACACAGAGATATAAATAATCAGTAAGGCGGTTTGAAAGTTGGAGGACGTATCCTTTTCATATAGAGCAAAAGAAGAAATAATCAGCAAGATAAATTCAAAGCCAAAGGCTGACGTGTGCATGATGGGTATGCTCACGTATTGTAACTGTCTGTCAGATGATGAGATATCTTTTCTCACTGAAAACAAAGCGGTAGCGGACTTTTTCGTGTTGAACACTGGCAGGATAACTGGTAATGAAAACGCAGTGTTAGTCACAGAGCAGAAAAAGCGAAACGGCGTTGTGCTTTATGCTTTGGATATTCCTGAGCGTGAGGACAGGCTCACACTTCTTGACTATTTCAGAATGGATAAGAGCAGGCGTTTGGAAGAAGCTGACCTGCCTAAAGAGAAGTTTTATCCACAGCTCGTGGCTGGTATATTTCTTGCCTGCGGTTCGGTGAACAATCCTGAGAAAAAATATCATATGGAGTTCGTTATGCCAACGATAGAGCTTTGCAATGATTTTGGTATGCTGCTTATAGATAATTACGATATCACTCCAAAGCATGTTGAACGTAAGAACGCACAGATAGTTTACATAAAAGAGTCTGAGAATATCATAGATATGCTTACTCTTATGGGTGCGCCTATGTGTTCGCTTGAACTTATGAACGTAAAAATGATGAAAGATATGCGCAACAAGATAAACCGAGCGGTGAACTGCGATAACGCCAATATAGAGAAGTCGCTGAAAGCAGCGGAAAAGCAGATAAGCGATATCGAGCTTATAGACGAGACTGTGGGGCTTTATTCTCTTCCTGATAATTTGCAGGAGATAGCTGAGCTTAGATATAATAATCCTGACTTCAACCTTAAAGATCTTGGTGCAGCCATAGATCCTCCTATCTCACGTTCGGGGGCAAACCACAGATTGCAGAAGATAGCAGAGATAGCTGACAGGATAAGAGTTGAAAAAGGTCTTGCACTGAAAGAGGAATAAAAATGCCTGAGTTTGTACATCTTCATCTTCATAGTGAATATTCGCTCCTTGACGGCGCCTGCCGTATCAAGGAGCTTGTTTTGCGTGTAAAGGAGCTTGGACAGAAAGCAGTTGCGGTCACAGACCATGGAAATATGTTCGCAGCAGTGGAGTTTTACAACGAATGTCTTGCTCAGGGCATAAAGCCTATAATAGGCTGTGAGGTGTATGTTGCACCAAGAACACGATTTGACAAGCTAGCGAAGATAGACAGTTCGCCTTACCACCTTGTGCTTCTGTGTGAAAACAATGAGGGTTATCAAAATCTTATAAAGCTTGTGTCGGCGGCATATACAGAGGGCTTTTACAGCAAACCGAGAGTAGATGTTGAATTGCTTGAAAAATATCATAATGGGCTTATCTGTCTGTCGGCTTGTCTTGCGGGTGAGATACCCAGAAAGCTTACCAATAGCGATTATGAGGCTGCAAAGCAGACTGCTCTTAAATATCGTGGTATATTTGGCAGGGATAATTACTTTATAGAGCTTCAAAATCATAAGTTTGCAGACCAGCAGAGAATATTGCCTATGCTTATAAAGCTTTCACGAGAAACAGGAATACCGATGGTCTGCACTAATGACGCACACTATCTCAGACGTTCAGACGCTAATGCGCAACGTGTGCTAATGTGTATCTCAACAGGCACGACACTAGACGACCCAAGCAGGCTTGAATTTCCGACAAACGAGTTTTATGTAAAGTCAGCAGAAGAAATGGCGGAGCTTTTTCCCTCTCAGCCTGAGTCGCTGGAGAATACAGTAAAGATAGCTGACAGATGTAATGTAAGCTTTGAGTTTGGCAAAACAAAGCTTCCGTATTTCCATATAGATGGTGTTTCAGATAACGAAAAGTTTCTTCGTGATATGTGCATGAAAGGGCTTTATAAACGTTATGAAAATCCTACAAAAGAGGCTTTGAAACGTGTTGACTATGAGCTTGACGTTATAACGAGAATGGGATATACTGACTATTATCTTATAGTATGGGATTTCGTGCATTATGCAAAGACCCACGGTATACCTGTTGGCTGCGGACGTGGTTCAGGTGCAGGAAGCCTTTGCGCTTATTGCATAGGCATAACGGGTATAGACCCGCTGAAATATGATCTGCTTTTTGAACGTTTTCTTAATCCTGAAAGAGTTTCCATGCCTGACTTTGATATAGATTTCTGCATGGAAGGCAGACAGCGTGTTATTGATTACGTTGTGGAGAAATACGGCTCTGACCACGTTGCACAGATAGCGACTTTTGGCACGCTTGCGGCAAAGCAGGCAGTGAGAGATGTGGCAAGAGCAATGGGTCTGCCTTATCAGACAGGAGATATGCTTGCAAAGAAGATACCAAGAGGTCAGCCACTTAAATATTCCATAGAGAATATACCTGAGCTTAGTTCCCTTTATAAGACTGATATGAAGATACGACAACTTCTTGATATTGCCATGAGCGTCGAGGGTATGCCACGAAATGTATCTACCCATGCAGCAGGCGTTGTTATCACAAAAGAGCCGGTTGACTTTTACGTTCCTCTCTATTCTCGTGACGGACAAGTTTCCACACAGTATACAATGACAGTGCTTGAACGATTGGGACTTCTTAAAATTGATTTTCTCGGACTCCGCAACCTTACCATTATAGACCACTGCCGAAAGCAGGTGATAGAAACTCACCCTGATTTTGACTTGGAGAAGATACCTCTTGATGACAAGAAGGTATATGAAATGCTGTCACAGGGCAAAACGGAGGGCGTTTTCCAGTTTGAAAGTGCAGGAATGACTGCAACTGTCATGAAGCTTCGTCCTGAAAGATTAGAGGACCTTATCGCTGTTATCTCTCTTTACCGCCCAGGACCTATGGACTCGATCCCAACATATATCAGAAACCGCCATGAACCTGACAGGATAGTGTATAAGCACCCATTGCTCAAAGGCATACTTGAAGTGACATACGGCTGTATAGTTTATCAGGAGCAGGTAATGCAGATATTCCGCACGCTCGCAGGATATTCATACGGCAGAGCGGATATCGTAAGGCGAGCAATGGCTAAAAAGAAAGCGGCTGTTTTGGAAAACGAGCGAAAAGCGTTTATCTACGGTGAGAAAGGGCAGTGCTGTGGTGCAGTGGCAAACGGTGTGCCCGCTAATGTTGCCAATGAGATATTTGACGAAATGACCTCTTTTGCAAGCTATGCCTTTAACAAATCCCATGCGGCGGCTTATGCAACTATCGCATATCAGACAGCGTATTTAAAATGTCATTTCTATAAAGAATACATGGCGGCACTTATGACTATCACGCTTCTTGACAGCACCGATAAGCTTTATGGATATATCGCAGATGTTGGCAAAAGTGGCGTTAAAATTTTGCCGCTGGATATAAATAAGAGCGAAAGCGGTTTTGTGGCAGAGCCTGAGGGAATACGCTTTGCACTTCTTGCGGTTAAGTCACTTGGTGAGGGGGCTATCGACAGGATAGTTTCTGAGCGTAAATCAGGTGGAGCGTTTCGTTCGCTTCAAGATTTTTGTACACGAGTTTCGGGCAGAGATATCCACCTGAGAACAGTGGAAGCGCTTATAAAGAGTGGAGCTTTTGACGGTTTTGGATACACCAGACGTGAACATCTCAATGCTTGCGAGGACATAATGAAAAGCGTAACTCGGTCAGACGGAAGTGTGATTGAGGGTCAACTTGACTTGTTTGGCATGGGTGCTGCTTTGCCAATGGAAAAGAAGATAGAACGCTGCGGTGAGTTTGACGAACAGCAGCTTCTTGAATTTGAGCATGAAGCTCTTGGTATGTATATATCAGCCCACCCTATAGACCGCTTTGAGTGTGTGATTTCAGCCACAAGGTGCGTCACCTCTGCACAGCTCATAAAAGCCTGTACAGACGAGGGCGGAATGGCTGATAAACGTTTCGCTGATGGGGCGGAAGTAGACTATGCAGGAATGGTCAGGGGCAGAAAAATGCTAAAGACCAAAAAAGGCGATATGATGTGTTTTGTGGAGCTTGAAGACAAGTTCGGAACATTAGAGATAGTGGTTTTTCCGTCAGTTTTTCAAACTATGGGAGGCCTTATAAAAGACAGAGCGCTTCTACACGTCAAAGGCAAGATATCATGTAAAGAGGAAGAAGAACCTAAGATACTTGCGGATATGCTCGAGCCTGTCGATAGATTTTGCTCATTACAGCTTCAAAGGGATATTTGCGTAAGGCTTGTTTCAAGAGATGCAGAGGGCATAAAGGCTGTTAGAACTATAGCCGAGAAATACAGAGCACAGACTGGTTCAAAGTTTGCGGTATTTTTCAGCGATATTCGCAAAATGACAGGCATAAAGTCTGTTCATGCTGTGAAAATGTGTCCTGAACTGCTTGTCGAACTTGAAAACAGACTGGGTGCTGAAAACGTGGTATTTATGGACAGAAAAGGAGAATAAAAATGGAGCCAAGAACATATAAGGTAACAAAAATTGACGGCGATTATGCACATCTTCTCAATGTGGACACAGGCGAAGATCTTCTTATGGCAAGAGCGCTTTTGCCTGACGAAACAGACGAGGGAACAATGCTTCACTGGGAAAATTTCATTTATACGGTAATAGAATAAGTGTATTTATGAAATTCTTGTGAAAAGTATGGAAATCTGCACAGGAATGTGATATACTATATTATTATCGTGTTATCACGAAAAATTTTAGCGTGAAAACGCTTGAAGGAGTAATCAAATGGCTGTATCTTATAGTAGGGAAGAACTCGGCAGAGGGATATCTCTTACAAGAATATATGACAAGAAATTCAAGTCAAACTGCGTGAAGATAGCATTTATATCACCGCTGAACGAAAAAACAGCCTGCGTAAATGCAATGCTTCAAACAGTGCTTGTGACATCGAATGCAGAGATACCTTCACGAACAAAGCTTACTTCCACACTCACCGGGCTGTATGGTTCGAGTATAGGTACTAACTGCGGCACTATAGGCGATTATCAGTCTGTCGGTCTGTCTGCGAGCTTTATCGGCGACGATTATACTATAGACGGCGAAGTAATATCCGTTCAGGTGGTAAGACAGCTTTTGAACTGTCTGCTCAGACCTCACCTTGTTGACGGAAAGTTCTGTGAGAAGTATTTTACTTTGAGAAAGCAGGAGCTTATCGACGCTATTGTTGCCACTGTCAATGACAAGCGTGGCTATGCACTTTTGCAGGCGAAAAAGGTCATATTTGAGGGCGAGCCTGCGGCTGTGTCTGCAATTGGAACTGTGGAGCTTGCTGAGAACATAACTCAGGAGGATTTGTTAAGACAACACAAAAAGCTTCTTGAAAGTGCAAAGATAGAGATAACCATATCAGGCGGTGGAAACACGGCTGCTGCGGAAAAGCTTATAAGAGATGAAATGGCTGCTCTTGTAAGAGTTTCACCTGTGGAGAAAATAGACTACAGACACAATTCACCTGCAAAGGCAGAGCCTGTTTATAGAGAGCTTAAAATGCAGGTAAGCCAAAGCAAAATGGTCATGGCATTCAAGTCTGATTATGAGGATATCTACACCGCAAAGCTTTTCTGTATGCTTCTCGGAGCAACGCCGTTTTCAAAGCTTTTTGCAAACGTAAGAGAAAAGATGAGTCTTTGTTATTATTGTTCCTCTGCATATGCCGACAGAAAGGGCACTCTTTTTATTGATAGTGGCGTTGAAAGCTGTAACATAGAAAAGGCAAAAAAAGCTATCGAAGAACAGCTCGAAGCCATATGTAATGGCGACTTCACAGAAGAGGAGCTTGAAAACACAAAGAAATCTCTATGCGGTGGCTTTAAGTCAAATTATGACAGCATATATGATATCATGGGTTGGTATGCTGCACAGAACACACGAAACACAGCTTTCACCCCTGAGGAGATAAACGAGCGGATAGCAAAGCTTACCCGTGAGGATATAATAAGCTGTGCAAAGACTTTTAAGCCTGATACTGTTTTCGTGATCAGGGGCGAGGAAGAGGAGGACTGTGATGAATAAGGAGATTGTAAAGAGCGAGCGACTGGGCGAGAGCTACAGCGTTTTTCATCACCCGTCAGGACTTGACGTGCTTGTGTGGAAAATGGAGGGCTTCACAACTACAGAAGCCATATTTGCCACAAAGTACGGCTCAATTTACAACTGTTTCAAGACCAAGGACAGCAAAGATTTCATCACTGTGCCTGAGGGCATAGCCCATTTTCTTGAGCATAAGCTTTTTGAAAATGAAGACACAGATGTTTTTGACTTATATGCAAAAACTGGTGCCAACGCAAATGCTTTCACGTCTTTTGATGAAACGGCATATACGTTCAGCTGCTCGGAAAACTGGGAGGATTCTCTTGAAATACTTCTTGACTTTGTTCAGAAGCCATATTTTACAGAGCAATCTGTGGCTAAGGAGCAGGGAATAATCGGTCAGGAAATAAAAATGTGTGCAGATTCTCCTGAAAGACAGTGCTTTTATAATCTGCTGAAAGCTCTGTATGTAAACCACCCTATAAAGATAGATATTGCAGGAACTGTTGATACTATTGCTGAGATAACTCCTGATCTTCTTTATAAGTGTTACTACACTTTCTATAATCTTCACAACATGGTCCTTGCCATTGCAGGAAATGTTGACGAGGATAAGGTCATGGAAATATGCGATAAAATGTTGAAGCCATGCGAGAATATGGAGCTTGAAACAAAGCTTCCTGATGAGCCTGAGAATGTAGCGCAGAAAAAGATATTTCAGAGCTTCCCTGTGGGTCTGCCACTTTTCAATATCGGCTTCAAGTGCAAGCCTTATGAGGGCAGAGAACTTTTCAAAAAGGCTGGAACAGCGTCAGTTGCGCTTCATCTGCTTATAGGCTCGTCTTCACCACTTTATAAGCAGCTTTTTGATGACGGACTGATAAATTCGCAGTTCGGCGTGGAAGTTTTCACAAGCGGTGGAGTATTCTCTCCAATAATATCAGGTGAATCCCATGACCCCGAAGAGCTTTATCGCCGTTATCTAGCTGAGATAGAGCGTGTAAAGAAAGAGGGCTTTGACAAGTCGCAGTTTGATATGATAAAGCGTTCTATGTACGGTGAAATAGTAAGAGGAATGAATAATCCTGAAAGAGCAGCAGATTATCTTGCAGAAAGCTATTTTGAAAACTCTGACGCTTTCTATGAAGCACAGGTTCTTGCAGAAATGACTGTGGAGGATTGCGAAAACGCCGTAAGAGAAATGTTCGACCCTGAAAAGTCGTCTATCTCCGTGGTAGATAATAAGTAGGTATTTTGAGCTACAGGCTCAGTGAAAGGAATGATAAATTTATGACAGCATTGCAGTTTCTTGCCGACTCTACGGCAAATGACGCAATAAGGGAAAAACTCAGAGAGTTTCCGAACAGAGTTTATTTCCCCAATTTCGGAAAGGGTGACAATATCTTCAAAGAGGGTATTGATATCGACAGAGTGCTTTTTACAGTGCCAGGTACGAATTTCAAAATATATTGGTATGGTTTTTTAATAACCATCGGTATTCTTCTTGCGATGATATACGGCTTCAGAAGAATGAAGACCGTAGGCATCGACCCTGATAGAGCGACAGATTCCGTTATCGGCGGACTTATTGGAGCTATCTTTGGCGCAAGATTTTATTATATCATCTTTAATACAGAGGGCATGAAATTCTCAGAGTTTTTCGATATTCGTGACGGGGGTCTTGCTATCTACGGCGGACTTATCGGTGCGATAATCGTGGGCGGAATTATAGCAAAAGTAAGAAAGCTGAAGCTTACTGCGCTTCTTGACGTGGTCGCACCATGTTTTCTTATCGGTCAGTGTATCGGACGTTGGGGCAACTTCTTCAATCAGGAGGCCTTCGGTGCAAACACAAAGCTCCCTTGGGGCATGATAAGCAACACCACAATGGAATATATCTCAAACCATTATGACGAGCTTGGCGGCAAAGTGTCGGCTCTTGACCCTATCCACCCATGTTTCCTTTATGAATCTATTTGGTGTCTTATTGGATTTATAATCCTGCATTTCTATCTTAAACACCGCAAGTTTGACGGCGAAGTATTCCTTATGTACACAGGCTGGTACGGTCTGGGAAGATTTTTCATCGAGGGTCTGAGAACAGATTCGCTCTATCTTGGAAACATAAGAGTATCACAGCTTGTTGCAGGCACTTGTGTTCTTGTTTCACTTGTACTTATAATCGTGTTCAGAGGTATCACAAAGAGAAACAGCGACTATAAACTGTTCGTTGATACAGAGCTTTCAAAGGCTCAGCTTGAACAGTATAACAGCTACAATGATATGCAGAAAGAGAAGAAAGAACTTAAGCACAAGATAAAGGAAGCTAAGGATAAGGGTGAGAGCTTTATTGAGCTTCAAAAAGAATATGACGAAAAATTCGGCAAGCAGGCTCAAAAAGACAAGCTTAAAGAAGCCGAGGAAAAGGACAAGGAGTCACACACCAAAGCCGAGACAGAGTATAAGTCTATCCTTGGTGACGATAACGACGAGGACAGCGAAGTAAAAGATACAGATGAAAAGGATACGGAGGAAGAATAAATGGGACAGATAATTGACGGCAAGGCAGTATCAGCCAAGGTCAAGGAAGAAATAAGACTTGAAACTGAGAAGCTTAAAGAGCAGGGCATAGAGATAGGTCTTGCAGTGGTCATCGTCGGTGACGACCCTGCTTCACAGGTTTATGTAAGAAACAAGGAAAAGGCTTGCGAAACAGTGGGCTTTAATTCATTCAAGTATGCTCTCCCCGCGGAAACAACAGAAGAAGAGCTACTCGACCTTGTCAAAAAGCTCAATGACGACGACAGAGTGGACGGAATACTCGTTCAGCTCCCACTGCCAAAGCACCTTGACGATAAAGTGATAATAAATAACATCAGACCTGACAAGGACGTTGACGCTTTCCACCCTGTAAATGTGGGCAAAATAATGATAGGCGATTACAGTTTTCTGCCATGCACACCTGCTGGCGTTATGGAGCTTATCAAGTCAACGGGCACTGACATTGCAGGCAAAGAGTGCGTAGTGGTTGGCAGAAGCAATATCGTTGGTAAGCCACAGGCTATGTTGCTTTTGCATAATAACGGCACTGTTACTATCTGCCATTCAAAGACAAAAGATCTTAAAGAAGTTTGTCAGAGAGCAGATATCCTAGTTGCTGCTGTTGGCAGACCAAAGATGATAACCGCTGAATATATCAAGGAGGGCGCAGTAGTTATCGACGTTGGTATGGATCGTGATGAAAACGGCAAGCTTTGCGGTGACGTTGATTTTGAGGACTGCAAGGATAAGGCTTCATTTATCACACCTGTTCCAGGCGGAGTTGGCCCTATGACCATTGCAATGCTTATGAGAAACACACTCACAGCAGGCAAGGCTCATCACGGCATAGAATAGTTGTAAAATTTCTGTTAAGACTATTTACAATTTGTCTGAAATAATGTATAATATATGAGTTGCTTACTGCAACATATCCATGCAACAGAATATGGGTCACGCCCGTAAGTGGGAAAGTTACCTGCCATATTCTTTTACATCGGAAATATTTTAACGAAAGAGGTACAAAAAATGCTTAGAAAAGACGAAAAGACAGCTGTTATCGAAGCTAACAGAACTCACGAAACAGACACAGGTTCACCTGAGGTACAGATTGCTATCCTTACAAAGAGAATCAGCGACCTTACAGAACATCTTAAGACACACAAGAAGGACAACCACTCAAGAAGCGGTCTGTTCAAGATGATCGGTAAGAGAAGAAATCTTCTCAACTACCTCAAGAAGAAGGATATCGAAAGATATAGAGCTACTATCGAAAAGCTGGGTATCCGTAAGTAATCATGTAACTGACATCAAGGCAGAGGCATTTATTGCCACTGCCTTTTGGTGTTTATTTGAACTGTAGGTGAAAGGTAACTTAGCATTAAACAGAATGTATGAAGCTCGTATGTCCTGTTTATTGCTAATGCTTTCACCATACAGAAAAAACTAAATTTCTAAAATGGAGGAAAGACAATGTTTGAGAATTTCAAAACTTTTGAAACGACATATGCAGGCAGACCTGTAGTAGTTGAAACAGGTAAGACCTGCGGACTTGCTAACGGCTCTTGCTGGGTAAGATACGGTGAAACGGTTGTAATGGCTAACGTTACAGCTTCCGCAAAGCCAAGAGAGGGTGTTGACTTTTTCCCACTTTCAGTTGACTTTGAGGAGAAAATGTATGCAGTAGGCAGAATACCAGGTTCTTTCACAAAGAGAGAAGGCAAGGCTTCTGACAAGGCTATCCTTGCTTCAAGATGTGTAGACAGACCTATCAGACCTCTTTTCCCAAAGGATATGAGAAATGACGTTTCAGTTGTTATGACAGTTCTTTCTGTTGACCCTGACAACTCACCTGAGATCACAGGTATGATAGCTACATCTATTGCACTTTCTATCTCTGATATTCCTTGGAATGGACCAGTTGCATCTATCAACGTAGGTTACGTTGATGGCGAGCTTGTTCTTAACCCAACTCTTGAGCAGAGAGCAAAGAACAGACTTAACCTTACAGTTGCAGGCTCTGCTGAAAAGATAGTTATGATCGAAGCAGGTGCAGACCAGATTCCTGATGATCTTATGCTCAAGGCTATCATGACCGGTCATGAAGAGATAAAGAAAATGGTAGCTTTCATCAACGATATCAAGGCTCAGATCGGTAAACCTAAGTTTGAGTTTGAGTCAATGGAAGTTGACCACGATCTGTTCGACGCTGTTGAAGCAATGGTAGGCGAGCAGGTAAAGGTCGCTCTTGATACAGATGATAAGAATGTAAGAGACGCAAGACTCCAGCCAATAATCGACGCTGTTCATGAGAAGTTCGATGAGCAGTGCGAGGATAACACTGCTGTTCTTGACGAAGTTATGTATAAGCTCCAGAAGAAGATAGTTAGAAACTGGCTCTATGAGGGCAAGCGTGTTGACGGCAGAGGTATCGACGAGATAAGACCACTTGCTGCTGAAGTTGGCGTTCTCCCAAGAGTACACGGTTCAGGTATCTTCACAAGAGGTCAGACACAGGTAATGACTATCGCAACACTTGGCCCTGTTTCAGACGCTCAGAAACTTGACGGTATCGACGAGGAAACTTCCAAGAGATATATGCACCAGTACAATTTCCCTTCATATTCTGTTGGTGAAACAAGACCTTCAAGAGGCCCGGGAAGAAGAGAGATAGGTCACGGCGCACTTGCTGAGAGAGCACTCGTTCCGGTTATCCCTTCTGTTGAAGAGTTCCCATATGCTATCAGATGCGTATCTGAGGTGCTTTCTTCAAACGGTTCTACATCACAGGGTTCTATCTGTGGTTCTACACTTGCACTTATGGACGCAGGCGTTCCTATCAAAGAGCCTGTTGCAGGTATCTCATGCGGTCTTATCACTAAGGAGGACGGCAGCTGGATGACTATGGTAGACATTCAGGGCCTTGAGGACTTCTACGGCGATATGGACTTTAAGGTAGGTGGTACAAAGAACGGTATCACAGCTATTCAGGTGGATATCAAGGTAGACGGTCTGACACCTGAGATAATCGCAAGTGCTTTTGAAAAGACAAGAAAAGCAAGAATGTATATTCTTGATGAGATAATGCTCAAGGCTATCCCTGCTCCTCGTCCTGAGGTAAGCAAGTGGGCACCTAAGATGCTGGCAACAAAGGTACCGGTTGACAAGATCAGAGAAGTTATCGGTTCAGGCGGAAAGGTAATTCAGAAGATATCTGCTGAGTGCGACGTTAAGATAGACATATCTGAGGACGGTAGCGTATTCGTTTCAGGTATCGACAAGGAAAAGGCTGAACAGGCAATCAATATCATTAATACTATCGCTAATGACCCTGAGATAGGTGCTATCTACAGAGGTAAGGTAGTAAAGATAATGAACTTCGGTGCTTTCGTTGAGATAGCTCCTGGTAAGGACGGTTTGGTACACATTTCTAAGCTTGACAAATCAAGAGTAGAAAAGGTCGAGGACGTTGTTTCTGTTGGCGACGAGATCGTTGTTAAGGTAATGGAAATAGACGATCAGGGCAGGATTAATCTTTCAAGGAAAGACGCTCTTGCTGATATCGAAGCTAAGAAGAACGCTAAGTAATAAGTTTTTAAGAGCGGGCGGCTATGTGCTGTCCGCTTTTTTTGTTGACAAATTTGTTGACAAAAAAGAAGAAGTATGTTAATATAAAAGTAATAAATTTTTATAGGGGGTATCTTTATGAGATGTACAGTATGTGGGTGCGATATTCTGCCTAACAGCATTTGCTGTCAGAATTGTGGCACAAGAGTTATTGAAATGACAGGGGTAAATTCGGCACAGCCGAGGTATGGCAATAGTTTCAATAATAGCTTTAACAATGGTCTTAACAGCAATGTGAGAGCAGTGGGAAAGAATACGTCTATAGGCAAAAAGGTGCTTATCCTTTTGCTGGCATTGTTTGTGGGCGCAGCTATCGGTTTTGGATATTGGTACTATCACAATGTTTCAACCCATACCATTAGAGAGGAGAACTTTAGCGTTGAACTGCCAAGGTCACTTGAAAAGGCAACCACAATAGATTATGCGGCACAGAGCAGTGATGGAACTGTAAAAGCCAACGGAAAGTACGCCGATGTTAATAGCGATTTTCAGTATATGATCCTTGATTACTCTTCACTTGCCGGCGAAACAACGGATATTCTTACTGAGAAACTGTTTGTCACCTACATGAAGGGCAATTTGAAAAGTCAGTTTGGAAGCAGCTATAAAGAAGTGTATGCTGATGGTAACAAGCTTAAAATGACCTATCGTGCAAAAACGGGCGACGAAGTTTATAACTATGCTATATGCAAAAAGTCAGGTTATAAATATTATTGGTTTGTTTTTGGCTGTAAGGCTGATGAAAAGGATTTCTATGACCCGAAATTTGAAAAGTGGGCAAGCACTATCCATATCAATTAATACAAAATTTATAAAATCGATTTGTTAAATTATTGACATAATAAACAGCATATGTTAGAATAAAAGCATAAATTATATGAGGGAGAAAAGAATATGAAATGTCCTATTTGTTCGGCAAAGATCAGTGATACTGACGCTTTTTGTCCTAATTGTGGGTCGGCTGTGAAGTCTGAAACAAGCGGTTATATGGATTCTATCGACACATCAAACCTTGGTGAGAATGTTGGCTTTGGCAAGCGTAACACAACAGGAGCACAGCCTGTGAATGCAGTACCTCAGCAGAATTATGCTCAGGGTCAGCAGTCTTATGGTCAGCCACAGAACGGCTACGCTCAGCAGAGTTATCCGCCTCCGCAGAATGGCAATGTTCAGACGCCTTATGGCAGTGCATATGAGCCTTATAAGATAGCGCCTGTTACATCTGCTAAAAAGGGCATACCAAAGCCTTTGATGACAGTTCTTGTGTTTATCCTTGCGTTCTTGGTTGCTTTCGGCGTGAGATATTTTTACAAAAATACAGCTACGAAAACATTGCAGGGTACAGGCTATACAATGACAGCTCCTGCGGATATTGAGAAATCTAGCAGTAAAAATCTGTATGCCCTTGATAACTTCTCCAACAACGAGGTGGGCATAAACGCTGTTAAGCTTTCATATTCTGATATTGCACTTTACGGCTATGGCAAGGGCGAGTCTGCATCGGATATCTTTGATTTTATCCTTGAAAACGGCTCAACAACCTTGAAAATAACAGGCAAGGATTCAAAATATATTTATTATACCCAGAGCATAGGAGATAAACATTATTACGGCATGAGTTCTATAACAGAGGGCAACGGTGGCTACTACATTTTTGATTTTCTCTGCGAGCAGAAAAATAAGTCAAAGTATGAAGATAAGTTCAAGGATTGGGCTGCTTCAGTTGAGATAAAGTAAATAATTCAAGCTGTCCTTCGGGGCAGCTTTTTTTGTTTTGCATAAAAATCTTGCTTTTTTCGTCAAAAAGGTGTAAAATGAATCATATGACACAAAATCTGCTTTCCGCATAAAATGTACTAATAATATGTGGAGGTGATCTTGTGTTGAATCTTATACTTCTTCTGGCTCTTGTGCTGGCGGTCGTTATTTGGTTTTGGGTGAAATGGTATAAGGTGCGAAATGTTGGCAAGCGTGGAGGATATTTGCTTATCCCATGCAAAAAGAATACACATGAGCTTGAACATATGGTAAAAAGCTGTTATTGGGAGGAGTTTTTTCAGCCTGAATATTATGGAAGAGAAATAATCCTCGTTCAGCTTGACAAAAGCGAGATAAATTATGTTTCAAAGCGTTTGGAACAGGATTATAGCATCGTTCACTGTGTTGATATAACTGAACTTGCAGATTTTATCAAGCGCAGAGAGCTGAAATGCCATGAAAAATAGATCATTCGGAGAATAATATGGAAGATTTAAAGACCCTCAAGGGTGAGGTTGACAGCATAATATTTAAAAGTGAGGACACAGGCTTCTGTGTGCTTATGCTTAACTGTGACAATGACCTTATCACAGTTGTTGGCGAAATGGGTGACGTTGAGGAGGGCGAAGATCTCGTTGTAACAGGGGAGTTCACTTCACATCAGAAGTTCGGCGAGCAGTTCAAGGTGCATATCTTTGAGCGTTCTTTGCCTACTACCTCTGCAGCGATTCAGCGTTATCTTGCAAGCGGTGCTATATCAGGCGTAGGGCCTGTACTTGCAAAAAAGCTTGTAAACAAGTTCGGGGACGATACCCTTGACATAATAGAAAATACTCCCGACAGGCTTACGGAGATAGACGGGATAACAGTGAAAAAAGCTGAAAAAATATCTCAGAAGTTCAAAACCACTTTTGCCGCAAGGTCTCTTATGTCATATCTTAACAAATTTGAGATAGAAACTTCTTATGGCATAAAGGCGTGGAAGCGTTGGGGCAACACTGCCGAGCAGATTATAAAATCAAACCCTTATGTGCTTTGTATTCAGGGCGTCGATCTGTCATTTTCCCGTGCGGACGCAGTTGCGGCAAAGTCTGATATCCCTGCTGACAGCGAGTGCAGGATAAAGGCAGGCATTACATATATTCTAAGACAAAACGCTGACCAAGGTCATACCTGCCTGCCTTTAGACAGTCTTGTGAAAACAGCGGTGAGTTATCTTGATGTTGATGAAAAGCTCATAAAAAAAGTAATCGAGGATGAAACTGAGGAGGAAAACCTCTACTATTACGATAAGCATGGCAGACGTTTTGTTATGCTTGCAGATTTTTACAAAGCTGAGGACTACATAGCAAGGCGACTTGCCATAATGCGGCAGATCTCTTATGACAATAAGATAGACTTTTCCGAAGTGATCGATCTTGAAGAGGAAAATAATGGCATACAATATGAAAAAATACAGCGTGAAGCCATAAATCTTGCACTGTCAAAGGGTTTTCTTGTGCTTACGGGAGGACCAGGTACAGGAAAGACCACAACGCTCAACGCTATAATTTCTCTTTATCAGCAGCAAGGACTTAACGTTATGATATGCGCACCAACAGGCAGAGCCGCCAAAAGGCTTTCTGACCTTACGGGATATGACGCAAAAACTATCCACAGGCTTCTTGAAGTGAAGCATACAAGCGGTGACACACTTGCGTTTATACATGATGAAAACAATCTTCTCGATTGTGACGCTTTGATAATCGACGAGATGTCCATGGTGGATTCCTGCCTTTTTGAAGCCGTTTTGAGAGCTATAAGCGTTACCTGTAAGCTCGTTCTGGTGGGGGACAGCGATCAGCTTCCGTCAGTAGGTGCAGGAAATGTGTTAAAGGATATTATTGACAGCGGAGTAATGTCTGTTGTAACACTAAAAGAGATCTTCAGACAGGCACAGGAGTCTGAGATTGTTATGAACGCCCATAAGATAGTAAACGGCGAGCATATCGACCTAGCCAGCAAGGACAAGGATTTCTTTTTTATGCAACGGCTTGAATATGGAGAACTTCAGGATCTTGTGGTGGAGCTTTGCAAAACAAGGCTGCCAAAAGCCTACGATTACTCGCCCATAGACGACATTCAGGTGCTTTCGCCTACACGTAAAGGTCCTGCGGGTACTGTGGAGCTAAACAAGCGTCTACAGCAGGAGCTTAATCCTCCTGCCGCAGGAAAATCAGAGGTCAAGACCCCTGTTTATACTTTCAGAAAAGGTGACAAGGTCATGCAGACCAAGAATGATTATGAAATTCTTTGGAAAAAGTATATAACCGAGGACAAGACCGAAAGTGGTGCAGGCATTTTTAACGGCGATATAGGCATAATAATTGCAGTGAACAAGATACTTAAAACTGTGACTATAGATTTTGAGGGCAGAATAGCTGTCTATGACAAGCAAATGCTGGATAATCTGGAGCTTGCCTATGCCATAACAGTGCATAAAAGCCAAGGTTCTGAGTTTGATGTTGTTATTCTCACTGTATTCGGTGGATTTGACAAGCTTTATTACAGAAATCTGCTTTATACGGCTGTGACAAGAGCCAAAAGAATGCTTATAATAGTTGGCTCGAAAAAGCGTGTTGATTTTATGATAGATAATAATAAACGCACTTTGAGGTATACTGCGCTTAAAAATATGCTAATGGAGCTTGTAGAGGGTGATGACAGTGGTCAGCAGACGCTTGATATATAAATTTCTGCTTGATTTTGTTTATCCTAATCGTTGCCCTATATGTGGAAGTTTTATAAAATGGGACGAGCTTTTGTGCAAAAATTGTGAATGTAAGCTGCCTTTTCATAAAAAAATATTGTGCGAAAAGTGCGGCAAGGATAAGTGCCTAGATCATGATTCACTACATTTTGATAGCATTTATACTCTTATGAGATATGAAGATATCTGCGTGAAAGCAATACATCAGCTTAAAGACGACAGACAGCTTAATTTTGCGGAATATTCTGCGAAGCTTCTGGGTAATGTGCTCAGAGAAAATGGTATCGCACAGCAGGCGGATATCATCACATCAGTGCCAATGCACAGATCAAAACGCCGTAAAAGAGGATATGATCAGGCACAAAAGCTTGCACACTTTACGGCTATGGAGCTTGGGATAAGAGAAGATCATCGTCTGCTTGGACGGACAAGGGATACCGCAGAACAGCATACTTTGACTGCCGCTCAACGAAAAACTCATGCGGAGGATATTTATTATTCTCTAGCGAAACACGCTGACATAAAAGGTAAAAATGTCCTGCTATTTGATGATGTTTACACAACAGGTTCGACGCTTAACGTGTGCAGCGGACTGCTAAAGAAAATGGGTGCAAAAAACGTCTTTTGTGCAGCTATCGCCACCACCTTGCTCGATGAAAAACACAAAGAATAAAACAGACCGCCTTCGGTATAATAATATCGGGAGGCGGTCTTTATGATAACTGAGGAACAGTTTGCGGCGATAAAAAGACTTATCGTGTCTGAAAACTGCATGATAGACAGGTTTGAGCATTATGTGAGTGAGATAAAAGAGCCGCAGCTAAAGGAAGATATGCAAAAGCTTACAGCGGCTTTGAAAAATCAGCGTTCAGGGTTGCTCACAAGTCTGGAGGATAACAATGGTAACTGACGGAAATATAATAAAAGAAGCAAGATTTTTTGTCAAGGCGTATTCAAAGGAGTTTTGTCAGACCTACAGTGATCTATGCGGAAGTCCTTTTGCGGAGTGTATAAAAAGTGCGCTTGACGGTCAGCTTAGAATAGCAGAGAAGCTTGAAAGTCTTGAAAAAACATACTGTGACAAAACCAAGCTGCCAATTGCAGACAGTATTGATGTGAACAGATTTTTATATAAGAACAGGGAAGATATGAGGTAAAAAGTCCGCAGATGCTCGTCTGCGGACTTTTGTTATTTTGATATATGTACGTCAAGTTGATCGAATGGTATGGAAATGCCGTTTGCGTCAAAGCGTTCCTTTGCCTCTTTGAGAAATTTGTATCGTATCTCCCAGTAAGCATCGGTCGGTATCCATACACGCATGATAAGGATTATAGCGCTTGCGCCATGCTCGCAGACAGCCACAAGCGGCTTGTCAGGCTCGTTTATTACCCTTGGCTCATCATTGAGCATTTCTCTAAGAATAGCCATTGCCTTGTTGTGGTCGTCATTGTAGCTGATAGAGAATTTCAGTTCAAGGCGACGTTTGTCGTCAGCAGTTATATTCGTAATAGTCGATTGTGAAACAACTCCGTTTGGTATAAATATCATCTTATTCTCAAGGGTCTTTAGGGTGGTGTAAAGTATAGAGATAGCGTCAACAGTTCCCTCTGAGTCGCCTATTTTTACATAATCACCGCATTTAAAAGGCTTTGAAAAAAGTATGATAAAGCCGCCTGCGACGTTTGAAAGACTGTTTTGAAGAGCAAGACCGATAGCAAGACCTGCTGCACCGATAGTTGCGACTATTGAGGACATAGGTACTTGAAGTGCAGAAAGTGCCATTACTATTATTATAATAAGCAATACAGTGTGTACCACAGATGTGAGAAATTTATGTATAGTCACATCTGTTCGACGCATGCTCAAACCTTTGTGCATGACCTTCAAAACAAGCTTGTCAAGAAGTATTCCTAAAAGAAAAATAACAGCCGCCGCTATAAGATGTGGGGTAAATTCCTCAAGCCAATTCAAAAATCTGTCAGACAAAAAAATCATCTCCGTAACATTATTATGTAAAGATATTATACCACCTTAACATGATATTTGCAAGTGTGCCTAATATATAAGTTTTTTTTGCGTATTTATGCACTTTTATCAGAAATCATAACAAAAATAGGTGTTGACTTGGAGATAATTTTGTGAAAAAAATGTGGGAAAAAGTCTTGCTATTTGTGTGGCTTTGGTGTATAATAATATTAAGTTTTATTATACTTACAGTAAGGAGAATTTTTTATGATCAATTTTCTTAACACTGCAGCTCAGATGGTTGCGGCAAAGAGTACGATCAGTCCAGACCAAAAAGATCTGGGTGCTGGAACTGTTGCCTCTGTCGTTATCACGGGTTTAGTTGTGGTATTTATCGGACTTGTTCTGCTTATTCTGCTTGTGTCGATATACGGCAAGATATTTGACGTTATCAACGGTAGAGCTGCAAGAAAGGCTGAAGAGGCAGAAAAAGCTGCTGAAGCTGCAAAGGCTGTTGCTAAGCCAGAGCCAATAAAGGCTGTTGCTCCTGTTGTAGAAGACGGCATTGAAGAAGAAACAGTTGCTGTTATCATGGCTGCAATTTCGGCTATGAGCAGTGCAGAGGGCAAGAAGCTCGTTCTTAAGAGCGTTAAAACTGCCAAGCCTCAAAGACCTGCATGGTCTACCGCAGGCATAATAGACAATACAAGACCATTTTAGTGCAGTTGACGTGAAAGGAACGTGATAATAGATGTCAATAATTAATTCATTTCTTGATACCATGGCGTCTTTGGCGTCACAGTCGGGTTTTGCGGGTTTCCTCGTAGACGGCGGCTGGAAAAATATCGTGATGATACTTATTTCATTCGTATTTATGTATCTGGCTATTGCAAAGGGCTTTGAGCCGCTTCTGCTTTTGCCTATCTCATTCGGTATGCTGCTTACAAACCTGCCATATGCTGAGATGTATCATCCAGACTTCTGGAACTATAAAACGGTTGCAGGCAATGACCACTATATAGATTACGGTCAGATACTTCAAAAGGGCGGTCTGTTGGATATTCTTTACATGGGCGTTAAGCTTCAGATCTATCCACCACTCATATTCCTTGGAATCGGTGCTATGACAGACTTTGGTCCGCTGATCGCAAGCCCTAAGAGCTTTCTTATGGGTGCTGCTGCACAGGGCGGTATCTTCTTTACATTCATCGGTGCGGCTCTCTTCGGCATGAGTGCTGCTGAGTGTGGTTCTATCGCTATCATCGGCGGTGCAGACGGTCCTACATCTATCTATGTATCTTCAAGACTTCTTACATCAAATAGTAATATCGGCGTTGGTACTATTGCACTTGCAGCCTATACATATATGGCTCTTGTTCCTATTATCCAGCCGCCTATCATGAAGGCTCTTACGACAAAGAAAGAGCGTTCTGTAGTAATGGGTCAGCTAAGACCTGTTTCTAAGGTAGAAAAGCTTATTTTCCCTATCCTCGTAACTATTGTTATTTCACTCATGGTTCCTTCAGCAGCTCCACTGGTTGGTATGCTCATGTTTGGTAACCTTCTTAAAGAGAGTGGCGTCTGCGACAGACTTGTTAAGACTGCTCAGAACGAGCTTATGAACATCATCACTATCTTCCTTGGCGTAACAGTTGGTGCAACAACACAGGCAGATAAGATCATGAACATTCAGTTTGCAGAAGTTATGGCACTTGGCGTTGTCGCATTCTCAATTGGTACAGCCTGCGGCGTACTTCTTGGTAAGCTTATGTATGTTCTTTCAGGTCACAAGATCAATCCTCTTATCGGTTCAGCAGGTGTATCTGCCGTTCCAATGGCAGCCCGTATCTCTCAGAAGGTCGGTCAGCAGGAAGTTCCTACAAACTATCTGTTGATGCACGCTATGGGTCCTAATGTTGCCGGCGTTATCGGTTCAGCCGTTGCTGCTGGTGTTCTTCTTACAATTGTAAGATAAGATCAGAAATTTTTTCGGGACGATGAAAAGCATCGTCCCGATTTTTGTGTATAATTTAGGAGTGTTGATATGTCAGAAAGTAAATTTTTCGCAGTGATATCCCGTATGAAATATATAAATCGTTGGGCACTTATGAGAAACACGATCAATGAGAATATTAGCGAGCATTCCCTTGAAGTTGCTTTTATCGCACATGTGCTTGCACTTATCAGAAATAAGCGATTTGGCGGTAATGTTTCTCCTGAGAGATGTGCGCTGCTTGCTATGTATCATGATGTCACCGAGATAATCACAGGTGACTTGCCTACGCCTATAAAATATTACAGCCATGAGATAAAGGGCGCATATGATGAGATCGAGCAGAAAGCCAAAAATACTCTGGTGTCTTATCTTCCTGATGATCTGAAAGAGGATTTTGAGCCGCTTTTCTGTAAAACTCCACAGGAAGAAGAAGCATGGACCCTTGTTAAAGCGGCTGATAAGCTTTCTGCACTTATAAAGTGCCTTGAAGAAAGACAAATGGGAAATACTGATTTTGCTTCAGCTGAAAAATCTACACTTGAATCTATTGTCGCAATGAATATTCCAGAAGCAAATGTTTTTCTTGATGAATTTATTCCAGCTTATACATTAACTCTTGACGAACAAGCTTGACAATGCCCCAGTGGTGTTGTATAATAGGAACTGAAATTATAGGACAATATTAAGTGGGAAGATATTGAATTAACGGAGGCTTTCAATTGGATATTATCGTTTCTGCGTCGCTGCTTGCCTGCGACTTTTCAAACCTTGCGTTCGAGATAAAGCGTGCTGAGGACGCTGGTGTTGACTGGATTCATTATGATGTCATGGACGGAATGTTTGTGAGAAATATAAGTTTTGGCGAACCGCTTTTGAAAAGTGTTGGTAAAAGCATAACAGTTCCAGTAGACGTTCATCTCATGATTTGCGATCCTATCAGATATATTGACAACTACGCAGATCTTGGAGCTGACATTATAACTTTTCATTATGAGGCGGCTGATGATCCGCAAGCTGTTATTGACAAAATACATTCGAGGGGGATCAAGGCAGGAATCTCCATTAAGCCTGCAACACCTGTAAGTGCTATCCAGCCATTTCTTAAATCTGTTGATATGGTACTCGTTATGACAGTAAACCCAGGTTTTGGCGGTCAAAAGTTTATTCCTGACACTCTTGAAAAAATAAGCGAAGTGAGATATCTAATTGACCAGACGGAAAGGGATATCAGACTTCAGGTTGACGGTGGCGTAAATCTCGAAACTGCTGGTTTGCTTAAAGAATCGGGTGCAGACACTTTAGTAACGGGAACATATGCTTTTAAGGCAAACGATATGCCAGAGGCTGTTAAGCTTCTAAGAGAAATAGTTTAGTTTTTCAAAAGGAGTACTGCTCAATAATGGGCTGTACTCCTTTATTTTGTTTATAATCACGTTGTCAGTAGCACATGTTTTCAGTAAAGCTTTTTTCGCAACTGTTGAGCGTGCGTATCCTATGGTGAAGATTAGAGCATAACCACTAGGAAGCTGATACAGACTGCTTTTTATAATCTTTTCGGAGTATTTTTTGTGTATTTCAGTAGCTTTTGATATTAGTTCGTTTGGATCGTAGCTGATTATGGCAAGTTCAGTGGTGTGATGATTGTCGTTTTTAGGTAGTATAAAATATATGTTTATTGTTTCTTCACTTGTCAAAGCAACATCAACTTCAATATTTCCTTCGGATATTTTTATAAGTCCTGTCTCCTTGAGTATAAACATGAGTTCAGATAAAAAATCTTTGCTTCTTTTGTTGTTTTTCTCAAAATCTTCAAAGGATATATTCATTATCCGCATATCCTTTTCGTTGAGAATAACTTTTATTTCATACTCTGACAGCCTTTTTATCTCCAAAACAAACACCCCTTATGTATAATGTCAGCCTGCGCTGTATCATTATACTCATAAGGGGTGATTTCTGTGAAAAATTTTCTTATGAAAGCTGATCTGAAAGTTCTGCCCACTCGTCCATTTTCTGGTCAAGGGCGGTTTTGGCTTCTTCAAGCTCTTTGCATTTCTCACTCATTTTGCTGTAGTCGGAAGCTATCTCAGGGTCAGATATGGCATTTTCAAGTTCAAATATCAGAACTTCTGTATCTTCGATCTCCTTTTCAAGTTCTCTTATGCGGTTGCGTTTTTGAGCGTCAGCAGCACGCTGTTCCTTACTGCGATATTGTTTTGCTTTGTTTTCTTTGTACGCTTTTTCCTCTTCAGCACGCTTTATCTCTGCTTCGCTCTGCATCTTGAGCTGACGGGCAGCGTTCACCGCTTCGCTGTATGCGTCAAAGTTGCCCTCGTATGAGTTCACCTCATCATGCTTTATCTCTATTATCCTGCTTGCTACCTTGTTGAGTAGATATCTGTCATGAGATACAAGGATTATCGTTCCACCAAACTCTGCCAAAGCGTCCTCCAGCACTTCTTTTGTGCTTAGGTCAAGGTGGTTTGTAGGCTCGTCAAGCACAAGTACATTTCCACGATTGAGAGCCATTATGGCAAAGCAAAGCTTCGCCCTTTCGCCACCGCTGAGAACAGAAATAGGCTTGAACACATTCTCGCCTGTAAGCAGAACTGCACCTAGTACGCTTCTTGCCTGCTGTTCTGATAATCTTGGATAGCGATCCATTATTTCTTCAAGCACTGTCTTATGAGGATCAAGTATAGCGTGTTCCTGTTCAAAATAGGATATCTTCACGTTTCCGCCCCAGCTTATATTGCCGCCCTCATGTGGGATAATGCCTTGGATAAGTTTCAGTATGGAAGTTTTTCCGATACCGTTCGCACCGATTATAGCAACGTGCTCTCCACGGCGAACGTTCATGGTAAGTGACTTTATAAGCTCCTTTTTGTCGGCACCTTCGCCAACGACCAGCGGACAGTCAACAACTCGCACAATATCCTTTGTTGGCTCAATATCATATTCAAGCTTTATCTTCGGCGGCTTTGAGTACATAAGCGGTTTGTCGATACGCTCGATACGGTCAAGCATATGCTGTCTTGACTTTGCCATTTTTGAGGTTGAAGCCCTGACGAGATTTTTCGCCACATAGTCCTCAAGCTTTGCTATCTCTTTTTGCTGTGCCTCATATTCTTTGAGCTGACGCTCTGAGTTCATTTTCTTTTGCACAAGATAGGAGGAATAGTCCCCTCGATATGATGTGAGCCTGCCTTGTTCTATTTCACATATTCTCGTACAGACCTTGTTTAGAAAATATCTGTCGTGTGAAACTATGATTATTGCACCCTTGTAGCCTTTGAGATAGTCCTCTAACCACATGAGCGTTTCAAAATCAAGGTGGTTGGTAGGCTCGTCAAGTATAAGCAGATTAGGCTCTTCAAGAAGAAGCTTAGCCAGTGCAAGACGTGTTTTTTCACCGCCTGAAAGAGTAGAGATTACTCTGTCTGTAGGTGTTGAGCCAAAGCCCATGCCGTTAAGCACCTGCTTTATTTTTACATCTATCCTATATCCGTCCCGAGCCTCAAAGTATGAAGAAAGCTCGGCATATTCGTGGCTTATACTGTCAATATCTCCGCCATCTGCCATTTTCTTTTCAAGGACTTTCATTTTATCCAGTGTTTCAAGGAGGGGAGCGAAAGCGTTCTTCATTTCCTCACCTATGGTAAGTTCAGAATTAAGTCCGCTGTTCTGCCTTAAAAAGCCAATGGAAGCCTTGCCTGCGATATTCACAGAGCCTAGTCCTTCGGGGGTCTTGTCATAGCCCTCACTGCCTGTAATGATATTAAGCAGGGTAGACTTTCCACATCCGTTTATGCCGATAAGTCCAACGGCTTCTCTGTCTTCAACTGTGAAATTTATATCCTTGAGCAGTGCCTGCCCATTGAAATATTTGTAAAGATGTTCAACATTCAATAACATTGTATATTTCTCCTGTAACAATTATCAGAATTTATTATACACTATTTTCTTCTTGATTTCAACCTTTTTTATTTTATTGCCACACTTATGCCATGCTTAATAAAAAAATATGAAAAAAGTGCGTAAAACTATGTACTTTTTGATCGAGATGTGGTATAATGAAAACAAGTCTATAATTTTAGTCTTGATAGGCTGATTATTTTATCCGAAAGGACGGGTGATGTTAGGGTTGGAGCAGAAGCTTTCTTTGTATGGTTTTAATAATCTAACCAAGACCCTTAGCTTTAACATATATGATGTATGTTATGCCAAAACTGAAAGAGAACAAAAGGAATATATTGCTTATATTGACGAGCAGTATAATTCAGAAAGACTTACGAAAATTCTTTGCGACGTTACTGAGATGATAGGCGCAAGGATACTTAATATATCAAAACAGGATTATGAGCCGCAGGGTGCGTCTGTGAACGTTCTTATTGCTGAAAAAGCCCTCGATGAGGACAGTATCGACCCTTCGTGCAATCAAGGAAAAATAGGCGGCGATGTGCCTGAAATGATACACGCTCACCTTGACAAAAGCCATGTAACTGTTCACACATTTCCTGAATATCACCCAGACAACTCCATTTCCACATTCCGAGTGGATATAGATGTTTCTACTTGCGGAACTATTTCTCCGCTAAACGCACTGAATTATCTTATCAGCAGCTTTGACTCTGATATTATCACTATTGACTACCGAGTAAGAGGCTTTACGCGAGATGTTTTGGGAAAGAAGTTTTTTATCGATCACAAGATAACTTCGATTCAGGATTATATAGATAAAAATACGCTGACTAAATATGACGCTATAGACGTCAATGTTTACCAGTCGAACATTTTCCATACCAAGCTTCTCATTAAGGATATCGACTTGCAGAATTATCTTTTCAAGCAGGACGTATATGAGCTTACGCCGAAGCAAAGGCTTGACATAACAGATAGTCTGCGCCGTGAGATGATTGAGATATACAGCGGCATGAACATATACTGATAAGGTAGTGATAGATTTGAACTTAACACAGAATAACGCACCTGTGTATGAGGCTTTAAAAAAACATATGAGGAACAGGGTGGTGCGTCTTGACGTACCTGGTCACAAGGGTGGAAGAATGAATAAAGAGCTTCGTGACTTTTTGGGCGTGGATTGTCTGAAGTGCGATGTAAACTCCATGAAGCCACTTGACAACCTTTGTCACCCTGTTTCTGTGATAAAAGATGCTGAAATGCTTGCCGCTGAGGCTTTTGGTGCAAAGCACGCTTTCTTTATAGTAAATGGTACTACTGCTGCAGTCCAGACGATGATATTTACAAGCTGTAAGGCAGGAGATAAGATAATAATGCCGAGAAACGTTCACAGAAGTGCTATCAATGCACTTGTTGTGTGCGGTGCTATACCTGTTTATGTAAACCCAGGCACAAACAAACAGCTTGGAATACCTCTTGGAATGTCCGTTAAGGACGTTGAAAAAGCTATCAAGGAAAATCCTGATGCAAAGGCTGTTTTGGTGAATAACCCGACTTATTACGGAATTTGCTCTGATATAAAAAGCATCGTCAAGCTTGCCCATGAGCATGGTATGTTGGTGCTCGCGGACGAAGCACATGGCACTCACCTTTATTTTGGTGAGGGTCTGCCTTGCTCTGCAATGGCGGCAGGAGCAGATATGGCGGCAGTATCAATACACAAAACAGGAGGAAGCCTAACGCAGTCATCGCTTCTTCTTTGTGCAGATACTGTTTCGGAGGGTTATGTAAGACAGATAATTAACCTCACTCAGACCACGAGCGGTTCTTATCTGCTTATGGTATCCCTTGACCTTGCAAGAAAAAATCTTGCGCTCAACGGCAAGGAGCTTTTTAAAAAGGCAGTTGACTATGCCGATTATGCAAGGGAAGAGATAAATAAGATAGGTGGCTATTACGCTTTCGGTCGGGAGCTTGAAAACGGTGACGATATCTTCGCATTTGACAGCACAAAGCTTTCTGTTCACACAAGAGCCATGGGATTGGCAGGTGTTGAGGTCTATGACATTCTCCGTGACGATTACGACATTCAGATAGAGTTCGGTGATATCGGAAATATACTTGCTATAGTTTCCGCAGGAGATAGAGAGCTTGAGATAGAGCGTTTTATATCCGCACTTTCCGAAATTAAAAGGCTTTATTCAAAAGACCCGTCAGGAATGTTTGACCACGAATATATCAATCCTATCGTTGAGATACCGCCGCAGCAAGCTTTCTACAGCGAGAAAAAATCAGTGCCTATCGAAGAAAGCAACGGTATGATATGCGGAGAGTTTGTTATGTGCTATCCGCCGGGAATACCTATCCTTGCCCCTGGTGAAAAGATAACTTCCGACATACTTAATTATATCGCATACTGTAAAGAAAAGGGCTGTTTTCTTACAGGTACGGAGGATCTTGAGATAAACAACATAAACGTAGTGGTAAATTCATAGAGAGGAGATACATTTTATGGATCTTTGGTTTACTGAGAAACATACGGACGATGTTAATTTCACCATTCGTGTAAAAAAACAGCTTTATTCTAAAAAAAGCTATTATCAGGAAATAGACGTTTTTGACACATATGAGTTCGGCAGGGTATTAGTGCTTGACGGCTTTATAATGCTTACCGAAAAGGACGAGTTCATCTATCATGAAATGGTAACTGCAGTGCCTATGGCGGTCAATCCTGAGATAAAAAAGGTGCTTGTTATTGGTGCGGGGGACGGTGGAACTATCCGTGAGCTTTGCAGATATAACACTATTGAAAAGATAGATATGGTGGAGATAGATGAGCAGGTAGTAAATGTGTGCAAGGAGTATCTTCCACAGACAGCCTGTGCATTTGACGACCCTAGACTTACCCTCTATATTGAGGACGGTCTGAAATTCGTTCGCCGCAAGGAAAATGAATATGACCTTATTATAGTTGATTCAACTGACCCGTTTGGACCGGGAGAGGGACTTTTTACAAAAGAATTTTACGGCAACTGCTCAAAAGCGCTCACAGATCAGGGAATATTGATAAACCAACATGAAAGCACTTATTATGATTCCTATGTGGATATGGTAAAGCGCACACACAGAAGAATAGGCAGTGCGTTCCCAGTTTCAATGGTCTATCAGACACATATACCTACCTATCCGTCTGGTCATTGGCTTTTCGGCTTTGCCTCGAAAAATCTTCACCCTATATATGACCTTAAAGCTGATGAGTGGAAAAAATTCGGCATAAAGACAAGATATTATAACACAGAGCTTCACAAGGGCTGTTTCGCACTGCCGAATTACGTCCTTGATGTACTTGAGGACTGTGACTAAAGGAGAGAAGTATGGAAAAGAATGTTCATACCTTTATAGGCTGTGATTGTGAATATGATGATTCAAAGATAGTCCTTTTCGGCGCACCATATGACAGCACAACTTCGTTCAGACCTGGTACAAGATTTGCAAGCTCTGCAATGCGCAATGAGAGCTTCGGCATTGAGACTTATTCACCATATCAAGATAAGGACCTCCTTGATGTGAATGTGTTCGACAGCGGCGACCTTGAACTGCCATTTGGTAATCCTGAGGGCGCACTGAGGGATATCCAAAGCCGTACATCAGAAATACTTGATGACGGCAAAGTGCCTTGCGTGATAGGTGGTGAACACCTTGTCACTCTTGGTGCGGTCAGAGCTGTGGCAGAGAAATATCCAGATCTGCATATCATTCACTTTGACGCTCATGCCGATCTGAGGGACGATTACCTTGGAGTGAAAGAGTCACACGCCTGTGTGCTTCATAGATGCTGGGATATTGTGGGCGACGGAAAGATATATCAATTTGGCATCAGAAGCGGTGACAGGGACGAGTTCAAGTTTGCGAAAGAGCATACTTTCATGGAAAAGTTCGGCTTTTTCAGACTTGACAGCATAGTGAAAAAACTTCAGGGCAAACCTGTTTACTTTACCCTTGACCTTGACGTGCTCGACCCTTCAGAGTTTCCGGGAACGGGTACTCCTGAGGCAGGGGGAGTTACTTTCAAGGAGCTTATGTTTGCAGTGGAGGAAGTCGCAAAGCTCAATATCGTGGGCTTTGATGTGAATGAGCTGTCCCCTGTATACGATCAGACAGGACGTTCAACGGCACTTGCCTGCAAGCTGCTGAGAGAGATACTTTTGTATTTTTATAAATAAAAGGGGAAAATTATGGGGTTATTTGATATTTTTAAGAAAAAGAATACTGACGTTAATGTGCAAAATGAATCAGCGGAGAAAACTTTAGACCACGAAACAGAACTTAAAGTTGCCGAGCAGGCACTTAAAGCTGTCGAGAAAAAGACGCTGACACCTTGCGTGAAACTAGAACTGACAGGTAATAAGCCCTCTATTTTTGAGAGCAAGGTCGGTGGAATTGGCTATGTTCCACATGACGGCACTATCCCAGAGGACAAAAAGGGCAGGCAGTTAAGGCTGCTGGCTCAGATAGTTTGTTCGCAGGTGACTGATATTGAAGATTTTCCTAAAAGTGGACTTTTGCAGTTTTGGATATTAAATGATGATGTTTACGGAATGTCTTTTGATGATATTACTTGTCAAGATACGTTCAGAATAGTTTATCACAAGGATATCGACAATACCGTTACTGAGGAAGAAGTCAAAGCTAAGTTCAAGGAAAACGGACTTGACGGAGAGTACAGTATGCCTGTAAATGGCGAGTTTGGCTTGAAATTCACTTCAAGTACTGATGTTATGAGCGAATCTGACGTAAGGTTTGAGAAGATGTTTTGTGAGTACTATAATGCTGCTCAATCGAAAAAGAAAATAAATTCTCTTATGGACATGGATATCGCTCCTGCTGACGAGATAGAGGCTTATGAGCAGAACTATCAGAACGCTTATGGTCATAAGATAGGCGGCTATCCTGCTTTTACGCAGTGGGACCCTCGTAAGGAAGATACCAAGTATGACTTTTTGCTTTTGCAGCTTGACAGCGAATTCGGCAATGGCGATGAGAAGATAATGTGGGGAGATGCAGGTATCTGCGGATTTTTTATAAACAGACAAAGGCTTAGAGATCTCGATTTTGATGATGTTATTTATAATTGGGATTGCGGTTGATAATAATTAATTCAGAAAGGAATGATCTAATATGTCAAGAGCATTGATAATCGGTGCAGGTGGAGTTGCAGGTGTAGTTATACACAAGTGCTGTCAGAACAGCGAGGTGTTTACTGATATCTGTATCGCCAGCAGAACAAAGTCAAAGTGCGATAAATTCAAGGAGGAACTTCAGGATAAGACAAAGACAAATATCACAACTGCACAGGTGAACGCAGACAACGTGCCTGAGCTTGTGGCTCTTATGAAAGAATATAAGCCTGATATTTGTATCAACGTGGCTCTGCCTTATCAGGATCTCCATATCATGGACGCTTGCCTTGAGTGTAAAGTAGATTATGTTGACACAGCTAACTATGAGCCTGAGGACACTGCAAAGTTTGAATACAAGTGGCAGTGGGCTTATAGAGAGAGATTTGAAAAGGCTGGTATCACAGCGCTTCTCGGATCTGGCTTTGACCCAGGTGTAACAGGTGTTTTCTGTGCATATGCTCAGAAGCATTATTTTGATGAAATAAACTATATTGATATCCTTGACTGCAACGGCGGCGACCATGGCTATCCATTCGCAACGAACTTCAATCCTGAGATAAACATAAGAGAAGTTTCCGCAAAGGGCTCTTATATTCAGGACGGCAAGTGGGTAGAAACTGAGCCAATGGAGATAAAGAGAGTTTATAACTTCGATCAGGTTGGCGAAAAGGATATGTATCTTCTTCACCACGAGGAGCTTGAATCACTGGCTCTCAACATAAAGGGTATCAAGAGGATACGTTTCTTCATGACATTTGGTCAAAGCTATCTTACACACCTTAAATGCCTTGAGGACGTGGGTATGACTTCTATCGAGCCTATCGACTTTGAGGGCAAGAAGATAGTACCGCTACAGTTCCTTAAAGCAGTTCTTCCTGATCCAGCTTCACTCGGTCCAAGAACAAAGGGTAAGACAAATATCGGTTGTATCTTCCAGGGCAAAAAGGACGGCAAGGACAAGACATATTACGTTTACAACGTATGCGATCATCAGGAGTGCTATAAGGAAGTCGGTTCACAGGCTATCTCTTATACAACAGGCGTGCCTGCAATGATAGGCGCAATGATGATACTCACAGGCAAGTGGAAAAAGCCGGGCGTACACAATATAGAGGAGTTTGATCCGGATCCATTCATGGACGCACTTAACAAGTGGGGTCTGCCTTGGACAGAGAACTTTGATCCTGTTCTTGTTGACTAATAGGAGAACAAAAAATGAAGATCGAAGAAGCTTTTGCGAGATACCTCGGACAAGAGGTGCTTGTTTATACAGTTTCTCAGGGAGGCTCGCTTTCATCAGTTATAGACTGCACACTTGAAGAGATAGGCGATGGCTGGGTGAGTGTTACTCAGGGTGATGACCGAAACGAAAGTATCGTGAATACAGCCAATATCATCAGGATAAGAGAGTATCCACGAAACAAAAACGGCAAAAAGAAAATGGTTTTTGATTAAAGGTGACGAAAAGTGAAAACCAAAACAAAAAAAATGATAGCACCAGTTGTGATAGTTGCTTTGATATCTATTTATTATATAGCTATTGGCGTTATTTTTGCATATATGAATGGTGTTCCTATGCTTGCAAAGATAATTGCTCTGGTAGTTCCTGCATTGCTGTCAGGCGTTGCGATAACGGTGCTTATTCAGCGTATAAAAGAAATAAAGAAGGGCGAAGATGATGATCTTAGTAAATACTGATTATATTTCTGGCAAAAAGCTTGAAATGCTTGGGCTTGTCAAAGGCTCAACTATCCAGACCAAAAATGTCGGAAAGGATATCATGCAGAGCTTTAAAAATCTTGTTGGCGGAGAACTTACTGCCTATAATGAGATGATGAATGATGCAAGAGCTCTTGCCACGAAGAGAATGGTGGTTGAAGCTGAACAATTGGGTGCTGATGCAGTAGTTAATATAAGATATGCTTCATCTGCTATTGCGGCAGGCGCGGCTGAGGTCATTGCATACGGAACAGCAGTAAAATTTATGGGGGACGAGTAAATGATATTGATGATAGACGATGTTAAAATGGTAAATGCTGATATGTTTTACCCATATGTCAGCAAGGCGCTTGCTCATGATATGGATTCTATAGCTAACGGCGACAAGCTTTATGAGAAGCTCTGTGAAGTCGAAGAGCCATTGGAAATAATGATACATGACTTTGACGATATTCCTGAGGAGAGTCTTGAATTTGCCAAGGGTGTTCTTAGTGTTTTTATGGACGCAAGAATGAAAAACAAAAATATTACAGTAAACTTTATCAACGATGGTTCATATAGATGAGCTGTGGAGGAAAAGAATGTTTGATATTTCTAAGGTGAAAACCCCTTGTTATGTTGTTGACGAAGCAAAGCTTCTAAAAAATCTGGCTATCTTGGATAATGTCATGGAGAAAACGGGTTGTAAAATACTTTTGGCACAGAAAGCTTTTTCCATGTATAGCACATATCCTATGATATCACAGCACTTGAAAGGCACTACCGCAAGCGGTCTTTATGAGGCAAAGCTTGGCAGGGAAGAGTTTGACGGAGAAGTTCATGTTTATTCTCCTGCATACACAGAAAAGGACATGAATGAGCTTGTTCAGATATGCGATCATATCGTGTTCAACTCACCAAAACAGTGGCAGAAATTCAAGGGCATTGTTGAAAAAAGCGACAGGAAGATATCCTGCGGAATAAGGTGCAATCCTGAGTATTCGGAGATCGAAACGGATATCTACAATCCATGCTTCAAAAATTCAAGGCTCGGAACAACTTTAGATAATTTTGATGACAGTCTTATTGATGGCATAGATGGTCTGCATTTTCATACTATGTGTGAGCAAGGCTCTGATGTGCTAAAAAGAACGATACCACATATTGAGGAGAAGTTCGGCAAGTATCTTTACAATATGAAATGGATAAATCTTGGCGGTGGACATCACATAACCCGTGATGACTATGACCTAGATACCCTTATCGAGTGTGTGAATTATCTTCATGACAAATATGGTGTTCAGGTCTATCTCGAACCGGGCGAGGCTGTGGCACTTAATGCAGGTTTTCTTGTTTCAGAGGTGATAGACACTGCAAAAAACGGCATGGATCTTGCTATTCTTGATGCCTCAGCAGCCTGTCATATGCCTGACGTTCTGGAAATGCCTTACCGACCGAATATCATCGGTTCAGGGCAGGCAGACGAAAAGGCTTACACATATCGCCTTGGCGGTCCGACCTGTCTTGCAGGAGATATAATTGGTGACTATTCCTTTGACGAGCCTCTTAAAGAGGGTGACAGGCTTGTTTTCTGTGATATGGCTATATATTCTATGTGTAAAAACAACACTTTCAACGGAATGCCTTTGCCGTCAATATATCTTCAAAAGCTTGACGGCGAGTTGGAGCTTATAAAAGAGTTCGGCTATGATGATTTTAAAATGAGATTATAAGAAAAAGCGGTCTGATTTTTGGTCAGATCGCTTTGTTTATGTTTTATTTATGCAAGGCAGTGTTTTTCAATTTCTTTCATAACGCTGTTGTCATTGTTTGAGCCTGTCATGAAATTTGCTACCTTTTTAATAGACTCATGAGCATTTGACATTGCAAAGCTGTAGTAAGAATTGTTGAGCATATCAACATCGTTAAGATAATCGCCGAAAGCCATGGTTTCTTCATATCGTACTCCAATGCGGTTTTCTATGGTTCGCAGTGCAGTGCCTTTTGTTACGCCCTTATTCATTATATCCGTCCAGTATTTACCTGAAAGCTGCACGTTGAAATTTTCGCCGAAGCGTTCTTCAAGCTTGCAGTAGCCGTCATTTTCAATGCCGCTTTCTTCAAAAACGGCTATCTTGAAAATATCATCGTCGACTAGGGTGAGATCCTCCATCTTTACTTGATTTACATAGTATGAAGCAATTTCTTGGTGCTGACTATCATTTCTTGAGTTATGCCATGTGCCATTTTTTCCGCAAAGAAGGACTGTAAGTCCTAATTTGTCGCAAAATCTAACAGCTTCTTTAACAGTATCCTTTGGCAACACTGAAACCGAAAGAAGTTTTCCTTTATCAACAACATATGCACCATTGTCGCAAATAAATGTCATGTCGTCAAGATATTCAGAAAACTGTTTCTTTAGCGTGCAGTAGCTTCTGCCACTTGAAATAACAAATCTGATATTTTTATTAAACAGCCGTTTTACTATGTTGTCAAAATTTTTGGGAAGCTGCTTGTTATCGTCAAGCAAAGTGCCGTCCATGTCAGTTGCAATAAGTTTTATCATTGTTTTCCTCCGTGATCATTGTTATGCTCAGACATTCATATTATAATGTATTTCTATACTATTTTCAATTATTTTTGATTTTTGACAAAAAACTTTGTCGATTTTAATATATTTATTCCATATAAACAAAAGCACATTGAGATTATTGTACAGTTAAATTATTTGAACATACATAAAATGTAAATTGTTTTACGCGATTATTACAAAAGTGAAAAATAGCTGAAATTTCAGCTTAATTTGTTGACATTAAGGTTCAATGGGAGTAAAATATACTTTGTTCAAGGAATATTGCCTTTAAATTAGTTGGCTAGTTTGAGGAAAGTTTTGTGTATTTCACTGAAAAGGTTTTAATATGCTTGACTTTTATCAGAAAAAATTATACAATATTCTTTGCGACTGAATAAAGTAAATTGAAAAGGAGATATAAATGAATAAGGTCATAACAAAGATCCGCAGCGGAATAGGCGGATATCTGAAGGATAACATCTTGTTTCTAACATTTGTATTTGCATCTGTTCTGAATGGATTTCTTCTTAGAGCATTTACTGTTAAGTTTAATTACAGCCAGATAAAACCGCTCATGGCTGATATGGCAGTTATACTGTTGCTTGCTCTAATTTCATATGTGTTTAAAAAGCCAAGAAAGCAATTTGTATATTTGCTTATACTCACCATAATTTTTTCTATTCTTTGTACGGCAAATTCTATATACTATACAAATTATAAGTCGTTTATCTCAGTGTCGCTTATTTCAACGGCTTCACAGCTCGGCGGAGTAATGGACGCTGTTACTGAGAACATCATGGAACCAAAGGATCTTATTTTCCTGTGGGATATCCCTGTGATCATAGTTGTGTACATACTTCTTAAAAGACGTACAAGAGATTATATCACCGAGGTCAAGGAAAAGAGAAAGCGCCGTGGATATGCTCTTGGAACATTTTGTGTTTCCATAGGTCTTGCAGGAATATTTTGCTCAACACTTACCGGCACTGATTATTCAAGACTTGCTAAGCAGTGGAACAGAGAATATGTTCTTGGCACTTTTGGCCTTTACACATATCAGTTCAGCGATGTTATTTCCTGCACTCATGCGAAAATAAACATGATGTTTGGTTACGAGGAGAGCGAGGAGGTTTTCAATAAGTTCTATGACGATAAGTCAAAGACTGAAGAAACTTCCGAAAAGAGTAACAAGTACACAAATATTTTCAAGGATAAGAACATTATAGTTATCCACGCTGAAAGTTTTCAGCAATTCTGTATGGATACATATATAAACGGAGAAGAGCTTACGCCTAATATGAACAAGCTTGCGAGAGAGGGCCTTTATTTCTCAAATTTCTACGCTCAAGAGAGCGTGGGAACAAGCTCAGATAGCGAGTTTACCTTTGCTTCTTCACTTATGCCAGCTTCAAGCGGTACAGTTGCTATCAACTATTGGGACAGAGATTACACAACTACCCAGAAAATGCTTAAGAAGAAGGGCTATTATACTTTCAGTATGCACGGCAACAACGGCTCTTACTGGAACAGACTTAATCTACATCATTCCCTTGGTTATGATGATTTCTTTAACTATAACAAAGATTTTAACATTGATGAAACTATTGGTCTTGGTCTGTCAGACAAATCGTTCTTCAGACAGGCAGTGCCTAAGATCGAGAAGATAAACAAGGAGCATGATAAGTGGTATGGTGCGTTCCTTATGCTCACAAACCATACGCCGTTTACTGACATTGAGCGTGTTAGCGACTATGAGGTAGATTTCAAGTATAAGATGTACAACGAAGAGGACGGGATGTATGAGGAAAAATCTGCACCGTTCCTTGAGGGTACAAAGCTTGGATCTTATTTTAAGTCTGTTCACTATGCAGATCAGGCTATCGGTCAGTTCATGACAGACCTTGACAATGCAGGACTTCTTGATAACACTGTAGTTGTTATTTATGGTGACCATGACGCAAAAATAAAGGCAGAGGAGTATGACCGATATTTCAACTATAATCCATTTACTGATTCTGTTCTTACTGAGGATGACGAGGGCTATGTTCCTGTTGACGATTTCTACTACAATCTTAACAGAAAAGTGCCGTTCATAATATGGTCGAAAGACGGCGGATATGAGCCTACAGAGGTCAAGCAGATAATGGGTATGTATGACGTTCAGCCAACACTTGGAAATATGTTTGGCTTCTCAAATGTCTATGCACTTGGTCATGATATCTTTTCTGTTGCTGATAACGAGGAAAATGTTGTTATCTTCCCAAATGGCAATTTTGTAACAGATACTGTTTACTATGATAGCCAGAAAAACACATATTTTGATCTTACGGATTACAAAAATGTGGCAACGGCGGTGTCATGCAATCAAGTATATAAAGATGATCCTAACCCAGTGTATATGGACGACGATCAGGGTCTGTTCAAGACCACTGTGAATGAAACGTACTGTCAGGATTCTTGTAATGCACGAATAAACGATGGTGTTGTGGACGAGGATTATATCAGTAATTATTCAAATTATGCCGAGGAGCGAATTAACATCTCCAATGCTATAATCTACTATGATATGATATATAAGACCGACCACGGTTTCAGCAACAACAATATGAACAGTGACAATTCATCGTCAGGTGCTAATTCTGTTTTTGCACCACCTGAGAATAAGAGAACATTTGGCAGACACGCTGCATAATAAAAATCGGAGCAGAGTATGACACTCGGCTCCGATTTTTTTGTTGTATCTTAAAAAGCATAAAAAAAAGACTAGCGAAGCTAGTCGATTTTTTGGAATATTCAAGCATTAAGCTCTTTCTACCTTACCTGAACGCAGGCATCTTGAGCAAGCGTAAATGTGACAAGGAGTGCCGTTTACAACAGCTTTAACTCTCTTTACATTTGGCTTCCAAGTTCTGTTTGTTCTTCTGTGTGAGTGTGATACCTTGATACCAAAAGTAACGCCCTTACCGCAGATCTCGCATTTTGCCATTACGCTGCACCTCCTTTACCCTTAAAAATGCAATACTATTATTCACAATATTAAATATTATAGCATAACTGAAAAGAAATTGCAAGAGCTTTTTGAGATTTTTTTTGAAATTTCCGTAAAATCGTATATATTTATAGTTTTCGATTAAAAATAAAGACAAAATGCCTTGAAATTTCATTGAAAATAGTGTATAATTACACTTGTGGTTTGTGTAATTTTGTTTTGAAATGACAGGAGGTCATGAAAATATGGATCCGCAGAAAATTCTTGATTACGGTGCAAAGCTCATCGTAATTTTCATGTGTATACCTATCCATGAGTACGCTCACGCATGGGCGGCAACAAAGCTTGGGGATGATACCCCTCGTTATCAGGGTAGACTTTCCCTTAACCCTCTTGCACATCTTGACCCTATTGGTGCATTGTGCATATTCTTCATAGGTTTTGGTTGGGGTAAACCTGTTCAGGTAAACCCTATCAGGTTTAAGAATTACAGGAAGGGCATGGCACTCACGGCAGCCGCAGGTCCTATCTCAAATATCATAATGGGACTTATCGGAATAGTTCTTTATAAGCTTTTCTATGTTCTTTATATAGTGCATTATTCTATAGCTCTTTACTATGTGTCGCTTATATTATATTATTTTACAGCTATAAACGTGGGACTTGCAGTGTTCAACCTTATACCTATCCCGCCGCTTGATGGTCAGAAGATACTTTCTTACTTTACAAGCAGTAAGGTAGATCGCTTTATGGCGCAGTATCAGAACTATATCGCTATTGCATTTATGATACTTGTTGTAACAGGCGTTCTTGATACGCCTATAGGTTGGTTGCAAAATGGTATGTTCTGGATAATGGATAAACTTACGTTCTGGGTTGACCCTATACTAAAAGCGATATTTTTGAAATAAAACTGTTCATGAAAGGAAAAACGTAAATGAGTGCTGCTCAGTTCAAGCTGGATATGTTTGAAGGACCGCTTGACTTGCTTCTTCACCTTATCAGCAAGCACAAACTGAATATTTACGATATTGAGATATCCTTGCTCCTTGAACAGTATATGGACTATATCAATGATCTTGACCACGAGGATTATGAGGATGCCGCTGATTTTCTTGAAATGGCGGCACGCCTTATATACATAAAGACCTGTTCGCTTCTGCCTCATGACGAGGAGTCAAAAGAGCTTAAAAAAGAGCTTGAAGGCAGGATCATCGAGTATTCTCTGTGCAAACAGGCGGCACAGACTCTCCGTGAAGTTTACGTTGGCGACCTTGTTTTTATAAGGACGGCGATAAAGCTTCCTGTAAACAAGACCTATACCCGTGAGCATGACCCTCAGTGCCTTTATGACGCTTATATGGGCATATCAAAGAAAGCCCGTGAGAGCGTTCCGCTGAAAGCGAAGATGTTCGAGCCGATAGTTTCACATAAGATAGTATCGGTCACATCGAAGATAATCCATGTCCTTAAAAGACTTTATAAGCATGGTGAATGCGATATGGGCGACCTTTATGACGGCATGACGGAGAAAAGCGAGAAAGTCGCTACTTTTCTTGCTATATTGGAGCTTACAAAGTCTGGCAGGATATTTCTCAATGACGATAACTCAAAGATTTTTTTCAACAAGGCTTCAAAGAACGGAAAAGTCGAGTCCGACTTCGATAAGCCTGTTGTTATCGAAAGCGAAACGACAGAAGCTGTCCCCGAGCCTGAGCCTATAGAAAATATACTTGACGATGAGCCTGCAGATGAGATAGAAGAAGTTGCAGATGTTGACGCAGAGCGTGAAGAAGCTTCTCAGTCAAAGCGGTATATATCTGCAAAATCCGAGCGCATATCAGGTGAAGTCATTGCGGCGTATGCTCCTGTGAAGTCAGCTGAGGAGGTTATGGCTGAAATGGAGAAGATATCTGAAAAGATAGACAGTGTTGATGTATATACCGAGCCTGTTTTGGCGAAGACAGAGCCTGAACAGCCTGTTGAAGCCGCTATGGAGGAAATTAAGCTCTTAGAACAGCTTAAGGATATCACCCCTGATACTGTATTCAAGCCGAACTATTGGGCAAAAAGAAGATATTATTGGGGATATTCACCTGTGGGCGATGACGGAGACAATAATTTCTGGTGCTACGGATAAAATAAGAAAAGGGATAATCTATGGAACATTCAAATATACAGGCAGCCGTCGAGGCTGTGCTTTTTGCAAGCGGAGAGCCTGTGGAGAGCGAGAAGCTATGTGAGGCAGTTGGTATTGTCAAAGATCAGCTTGAGGAAGCTCTTGGCTCTTTGGCGGATAAATACAGCAAGGCTGAAAGCGGAATTACGCTTCTGAGCCTTAATGGGTCATATCAGCTTGCCACAAAAGAAGAGCTTGCGACATTCATAAAGGCGGCTTTGGAGATAAAGAAAAACTCTGTTCTTAGCCCTGCGGCAATGGAGGCGCTGACAATAGTCGCATACAATCAGCCTGTAACAAAAGGCTTTGTCGAACACGTCAGGGGAGTTGACTCCTCGGGAGTTGTAAATTCACTGGTGGACAAGGGCTTGCTTGCTGAGGCTGGCAGACTTGACCTGCCTGGCAGACCTATTGCATACAAGACGACGGACAATTTTCTCCGTTGTTTCAGGCTGTCAAGCCTGGACGATCTGCCGCCTATCCCTGATAAGCAGGAGCAGATAACCATTGATGAGATAACAAAAGAGAATGATACGGAAGAATAAAGTATGACCGTGAGGGGAGATGATAACGATAATTGTTTTATGGATACTGCTTGGTATTATAGCGGTTATTGTTATCCTGCTGCATTTTTCCATTACGGCACAGATAGATCTGAATAAAAAAGGCTTTGATCTTAGAGTACGGTATATGTTTTTTGACATTTATCCACGAAAGCCTAAGAAGAAAAAACAGAAAAGATCAAAAAAAGCTGAACTGCCTGAGGATAGTTTTGATGATTTTGAGGAGTTTGAGGACAATATTGAAGAAAGCTTACCTGTCCCACAGACTGATGATACGCCTGATAAAACAGGAGAAGTGTCCGAGCAAATTATTGAAGCTAAGCCTGAAAAAATAGAAAAGAATGAAGCAGATGAAAATGTCAGCGTGACTGGTGCAGAGGACAAACCCGAGAAAATAACTGTGAAGCAGGAGAAAAAGGGCTTTGCCGGAAAGCTTTTTCATAAAAAGGATAAGGGTGAAAAGAATCCGGTTTCCAAATCTAAAGAAAAGAAAAAAAGCAAGTTCTATGAGCTGAAAGCGCAGTATAAAAAGGTGAAGCCTTATATTCCAATGGGCTGGAAATATTTCAAAAAGCTTCTGAAAGCTATACGCTTTACAGACACAAGGATAGTTCTTGACGTTGGAAAAGAGGACGCTTACGAAGCGGCTATGCTATACGGCAAGGTGCAGGCAGGGCTTTTCAATACCATTGCAATACTTGCGAGTGTTTTTACAGTAAAGCTTAAAAAAGCTGATGTGAACTGCATTTTTGATGAAAAAAAGTTCGGATATGACGTTCATACCTTAGTCAGGGTAAGACCAAGCACTTTGATAGCAATAGGGTTTTGCACGGGCGTTAATTTTCTTAAAATATATCTTTCAGGCAGACGTAAGAAAAAGCGTGCTGCCAAGCGTCGCAGTAAAGAGCTTGCGGCTAAGAAGAATGAAGTTAAAGCAACAAATTGAAATACGAAAGGTTGAGAAAAATGAGCGAAAGTACAAAGATCGAGGGACTTGTTAAAACTGCAATGGACAAGGTCCGTGAAATGGCAGACTGCGAAACTGTTGTGGGCAAGCCTATCGTTACCGCAGATGGTACTACTATAATCCCAGTTTCAAAGATATCAGTGGGCTTTGCATCGGGTGGCTCCGACTTGCCAACAAAAAGCACAAAGGAAACGTTCGGCGGTGGCTCAGGCGGAGGAGTAACTATCCAGCCTATCGCTTTTATCGCTGTTTACAAGGGCGAAGCAAAGCTTTTACAGCTTTCAATGAATGCGACAAAGGAAAACGCTATCATAAATATGGTACCTGAGGTAATAGATAAGATAACAGATTTTCTTGGCAAAAAGTCTGACGACGAGGACGAAGGTGTGGAATAATTTTACTGAATTTTAAAAGTGTAAGTGAGCAAACTAATCCTTGAAATTGATTTTAAGGGTGTGGTTTGTTTGAAATGCGTGACGGTATTTATTTGTACGGTCATGATGATGTGCTTTTGCTGTATGAATGTCAGTGCTGACGATCTCAGTGAGATATCCGCGAAGAGTGCTATAGTTATAGACGGTGAAACAGGTGATGTGCTGTTCGAGAAAAACGCCTATGAAAGGCGTCAGATGGCAAGCACTACCAAAATAATGTCTGTGCTTCTTGTGCTTGAAAGTGGTGAAGATCTTGACAAGCAGTTCGTGGTAGACAGTGAAGCTATAAAGGTCGAAGGCTCGTCCATGGGTCTTCAAGATGGTGACAAAGTCACTCTGCGCGATCTATGCTGTGGCATGCTTCTTCCAAGTGGAAATGACGCTGCAAATGCTGCTGCGGTAAGAGTGGCAGGAAGTATCGGCAAGTTCGTTCAGCTTATGAACAAAAAGGCTGAACAATTGGAGCTTAATGATACTCATTTTGTAACGCCGTCAGGGCTTGATGATGATACAGATGAGCATTATTCCACTGCAGCGGATATGGCAAAGCTTGCAGCGGAAGCAATGAAAAATGAAGATTTCAGGGCTATATGCCACCTTGAAAAGGTTGAGTTGTGCTATGGAAACCCACCGTATGACCGCTGGCTAATTAACTCAAACAAGCTTTTAAAAAGCTGTGAGGGTATTGTGGGCGTAAAAACGGGGTTTACGGACAAGGCGAGGAGATGTCTTGTTTCAGCCTGTGACAGAAAGAATAAAGAGCTTATATGCGTTACCTTGAATGCTCCTGATGATTGGAATGATCACTCAAAGCTCTATGATTATTGCTTTGATTTTGTATCTAAACAAAAGCTTCCACTGGATAAAAGTAGTTTTGATGTTGCAGTTGTTGGCGGAGTGAGCGACAGTGTGAAATGTAAGGTAGGGCATGCAAGTGCTATGCTTTTGAACGGCAGGGCTTACAAAGTCAAGACAAAGATATATCTGCCAAGGTTTGTTTATGCGCCTGTGAAAAGTGGAGATAAAATAGGGCTGGCATTGTTTTACTACAATGATGTGGAAATAGCCCGAACGGATATCACGGCAGTGGAAGATGCGATGCTTGCAGAGCCTGAAAAGCCAGATATATTCCACTATTATCTAGATAAGCTGAAAAAATTGTTTGCATAACGGCTCAATGTGAGCCGTACATAAATAAGGAGAAAATATGGAAAAGATTCGTATACAGAAAATAATGTCTGACAGTGGTGTTTGTTCAAGAAGAAAGGCAGAGGAGTATATCTCAGAGGGAAGGGTAAAGGTCAATGGCAGACCTTGCAAGCTTGGCGACAAGGCTTTGGCAGGCAAGGATATAATCACCCTTGACGGGGAAAAAATATATGTTGCCAAGAAAAGACAGCTTTATTATATCATGCTCCACAAGCCAAGAGGATATGTTACCACAATGAGCGATGAGCTTGATAGAAAGTGCGTAACCGAGCTTCTAACAAAAGTGCCTGAAAGAGTTTATCCTATTGGCAGACTTGACAAAAACTCAGAGGGTCTGTTACTTTTCACAAATGACGGGAATTTTGCCAATGATATCATGCACCCTTCAAGGCATATCGCTAAGACTTATCGTGTTACAGTAAGACCTGACATAAACGATGAGCAGCTCATAAAGCTTGCTTCAGGAGTTGAAATAGACGGCAAAATGACGCAGGAGTGTTCAGTTGTCGTGCTCGACAAACAGCCTGGCAGGGTTGTGCTTCAAATGACTATCCATGAGGGCAGGAACCGTCAGATAAGAAAAATGTGCGAAGCTGTGGGACTTGAAGTCGCAAGACTAAAGCGCACTGCCATCGGTCCGATTAAACTGGGCATGTTAAAACCAGGTGAGTATAGAGAGCTTAAACCTGACGAGCTAAGGGCTTTAAGAAATGCTATCACCAAAAAATAACGCTTATCGGGGGTCTCTTTTTGTCAGGAGGCCCTTTGCTATTGTGCAAAATGCTTAATAATATGCGTGTATCGATATTGATTATGCTACTAAACGTAAAATATGCGGAAATAGGTCAATTTACTCTTGTAAATTTGGCGAAAAAATAGTATAATATTAAGTGTATAAATATGATAAAATCCAGTAGTTTTGCGTTATTTTATCACAAAAATTATTTGAATGGAGGAAACTGTATGTCTGATTCAATTTCTACTCTTGCTGAGCTTAAAGCTGCGTCGCAGACTCCTACTGCTGCAAGAAACAGGCTGACATATTTGTTTGACGAAGGAAAATTTACAGAGCTTGACGCTTATGCTGCTGCGGGTGACTCCCTTGCTGGAGTTATTACTGCTTTTGGCTATGTTGAGGGTAATCCTGTATATGCTTTTTCTCAGGACGTGACTGTTAAGGACGGTGCTTTGACAGAGGCACAGGCAAAGAAGATAGCAAAGGTTTATGACCTTGCTGCTAAGACAGGAGTTCCTGTTGTCGGAATATTCGATTCTTATGGTGCTGACGTAAGCGACGGTTCAAAGGCTCTCAATGCTTATGGTGAACTGCTTATGTGGACTTCTAACCTTTCAGGTGTTGTTCCTCAGATAGCTGTTGTCGCTGGCACTTGTGCAGGCTGTGCAGCAATGCTCGCTGAGTCTGCTGACTTCACTGTTATCGCAAAGGATGCTGAGCTTTATGTTGCACCAAATGCAAACATAAAGAACTCTGCTGAAAATGCTGCTGAAAACGGCACGGCTGCTGTTGTTTGCGAGGACGATAAGGCTGCTGTTGAGGCTGCAAAGAATATACTTACAAAACTTCCACAGAACAACCTTTCACCAGTACCAATGTATGAATTTGCTGATCCAACTGAGGCTGTTGGTGATGACGCTGATGGCATTGCAAAGGCTGTTTGCGATGGCGACAGTGTAACTGAGCTTAATGCTGAGTATGGCAAGGCTTCTTATACAGCACTTGCAACACTTGGCGGTGCTACAGTCGGCGTTGTTGCTACTAACAAGACAGGCGACAAGCTTACGTCTGCTGATTGCTCAAAGATCGCAAGATTTGTAAGAACTTGTGACGCTTATGCTATCCCTGTTGTAACTTTTGTTGATACTGAGGGCTTCAAAGCTGATGATGAAACAGAAGCTTACGGCGCTGTTAAGGATATGGCAAAGCTTTGCCACGCTTATGCTGAGGCTACTACTATTAAACTTGCTGTTGTTACAGGCAAGGCTTATGGTCCTGCATTTATTGCACTTGCTGGTAAGGGTTCAAATGCTGATCTGTCATTTGCTCTTGATACCGCTGTTATCTCTGCACTTGCTCCTGTTACTGCTGTTGAATTCCTTCAGCATGACGAGCTTAAGGGCGCTTCTGATCTTACTGCTGCAAGAAACACTCTTGCTGATAAGTTTGCTAAGGAGAATGCCTCTGCTGCTGTTGCTGCAAAGAACGGCTGTGTTGACGGCATAATCGCTAAGAACGAGATCAGACAGACACTTATGGATTCTATCGAGGTAATGGCAGGAAAGAGAATTTCCAGACTGCCTAAGAAGCACAGCAATATTCAGTTGTGATTAACATATCAAATTAAAAAAGATTGGTGGTTTTTAAGATGAAAAGATATAATATTACAGTAAATGGTAAAGCTTATGACGTTGCAGTTGAAGAAGTTGGCGGAAGTGCCGCTGCTGCTCCTGTAGCCGCTGCCCCTGTTGCTGCCGCTCCTGCTGCTCCAGCTCCAGCCGCTGCACCTGTTGCAGATGGTACAAAGGTAACAGCTCCAATGCCTGGTACTATCCTTGACATCAAGGTAGCTGTGGGCGACACTGTTAAGTCAGGTCAGGCTATCTGCGTACTCGAGGCTATGAAAATGGAAAATGACGTAAACGCTCCTTGCGACGGTAAGGTACTGAGCGTTAATACAACTAAGGGCTCTGCTGTTGAGACTGGTGCAGTTCTTGCTGTTATCGGCTAATAACATTCCTGAAAAATAACGAAAGGATCGATTTAAAATGGCAAAGCTTAAAATAACTGAAACTGTCCTCCGTGACGCTCATCAGTCACTTCTTGCTACAAGAATGTCAATGGACGATATGCGTGAGATACTCCCTGAGATCGACAAGATCGGTTTTTATTCTGCTGAGTGTTGGGGTGGTGCTACATTTGACTCATGTATCAGATTCTTAAATGAAGATCCATGGGAAAGACTTCGTATACTTAGAAAAGAAATGCCTAACACAAAGCTCCAGATGCTTTTCAGAGGTCAGAATATGCTTGGCTATCGTCACTATGCTGATGACCTTGTTGAGTATTTTGTACAGAAGTCTATTGCAAATGGTATTGATATTATCAGAATTTTTGACGCACTGAACGATATCAGAAACCTTGAAACAGCTATCAAGGCTGCTAAGAAGGAAAATGGTCACGCTCAGGTTGCTATCTCGTACACACTTGGCGAGGTATTTACTCATGAGTATTACATGAACTATGCAAAGCAGATTGAGAATGCAGGTGCAGATTCTATCTGTATTAAGGATATGGCGGCTCTTCTGACTCCATATGAGGCTGAAACACTTGTTAAGGACCTCAAGTCAGCAGTTAGGATCCCGATCCAGTTGCATACTCACTACACATCAGGTCTTGCTTCCATGTGTATCCTTAAGGCTGTTGAGGCTGGTGTTGACGGCGTTGATACAGCAATGTCACCACTTGCTCTTGGTACATCTCATGCACCAACTGAGTCTATCGTTGCTACATTCAAGGGCACTGAGTATGACACAGGTCTTGACCTTGTTAAGCTCAACGTGATAAGAGATTACTTCATGAAACTCAGAAAGAAGTACATCGACAACGGTCTGCTTGACCCTTCAATGCTCGCTACAAATACAAACGCACTTCTTTATCAGGTTCCTGGCGGAATGCTTTCAAACCTCCTTTCACAGCTGAAACAGGCTGGCAAGGCAGATCAGCTTGACGACGTTCTCAAGGAAGTTCCAAAGGTTCGTAAGGACGCAGGTTATCCACCACTTGTTACACCTACATCACAGATCGTTGGTACACAGGCTGTGTTCAACGTAATCATGGGCGAGAGATACAAGACAGTAACTAAGGAGTTCAAGGGACTTGTTAAGGGCGAGTACGGTAAGACACCAGTTGCTATCGACCCTGAGTTCCAGAAGAAGATTCTTGGCGACGAAGAGGCTATCACTTGCCGTCCTGCTGACCTTCTCCAGCCAGAGTTTGAAACAATGAAGAAAGAGGCTGCTGAGTGGACAGAGCAGGAGGAAGATATCCTCACATATGCAATGTTCCCTAAGGTTGCACCTAAGTTCTTCAAGGACAGACGTGATAGAAAGTACGGCGTTGACGGTAAGCACTCAGACGCTGAAAATAAGGTTCACCCAGTTTAATAACAATTATCCCACAGTTTCGGCTGTGGGATTTTTTTGTCTGTGGCTCTTGAAAAATCTGTACATTTGTGCTATAATTAATATACATTTTTTCGGGAGGACGCCAAGATGAACAAAAAGGAAATAAATGAAATAAAGAAAAATTTTAATGACGATTGTGGCTTTTTCACTGTAAATCACGTTGTTACGGCATTTGTGGATGCTGAAAAGAACATAAAGTGCAAGACCAATCAGCTTTACAACACTATTCCGCAGGACGAGGCGGAGCTGATAATGATAAACCTGAAAAAGGTGCTCAGCGGCTCTATCGGCAAAAATCTGCTGGAATATTCGTTTCCAAAGGACGCATATCTTGAGGGTGGGGCACAGCCTTTCATGTATGAAACATTGCAAAGCAAGCTGCTTGATGAGGAAAAGGTTGATAATTTTCTCAACGCCATAGTTGAAAAGGTGGAGTATGTGTCAACATATACCATTTTCATGGCACATTGTACATATTCTGTGCTGAAAAAGAACAAAATGGACGAGTTTGAGGACGAAGCTGACACAGATTACAACTTCATAGTGACGGCGCTTTGCCCTGTAAATCTGCGTATTGACGGGCTTGTGTATGACGAGCAGGACAACTCTATCGCTAAGAAAGAGTCATGCGATAGAATTGTTGAGCTTCCAAGCGATGGCTTTTTGTTTCCTCTTTTCAATGATCGTGCGCCTGATATCAACGGCGTGCTTTACTACACGAAAAACGCCAAAAAGCCGAACACTTCCGTTGTGGAAGAGCTTCTTGGTTGTGAGTTCTCAATGACCTGTCAGAACGAAAAGGAAACTTTCAAGGATATCCTCACAAGCGTTGTGGGCGATGAGCTTGACTATGATCTTATCACTACTGTGAATGACAAGATTTCCACATTTGTTGACCAAAATGCTCATGAAACTGAGATACCGACAATTGACGAACATAAACTTTCGTCCATTCTGTGGGAAGCTGGAGTTAGTCAGGATAAGCTTGATAATCTTCCTAAAGTTTTTGACGCTGCGGCTGGTGGAAAGCCACTCACAGCGGTAAATCTTGTGGAGAAAAGAACCGTAGTTTCTGCTCCAAGCATAACCGTAAATATTGGCAAGGACGCAGTTGACAAGGTAAAAACTCAGATAGTTGATGGCAGAAAATGCCTTATAATCAATCTTGATGACCCTGAGATAGAGGTCAACGGACTTGAAACTACAATAAAATAGGCACAAAAAAGGCAGCTCAACGCTGCCTTTTCTTTATATAAGCTCGCCAAACGAGAACTTGCCGTTTTCCAGTATCAGATAGCTGTGTGCTGAATTTTCTTTCGGTATGGAAACAGAACCGGGGTTTATATAGGTATGATCGCCGCAGTCTTTAATAACAGGTACATGGGTGTGACCGTGGAGCAGAATATCGCCCTTAGACAGCGGTGGCAGGTTGTCGCAGTTGAATTTGTGACCATGTGTGGCGAATATCCTCAGTCCGTCACAGCATATATAAGCATATTCCGCCATAACAGGGAAGTCAAGCACCATTTGATCGACTTCTGTGTCACAATTACCACGCACGCACAGAAGCTTATCCTTTAGCGGATTGAGCATGGCTATCACCTGCTTTGGTGCATATTCCTTTGGAAGGTCGTTTCTTGGTCCGTGATAGAGTATATCACCCAAAAGAATTAGTTTTTCCGCACCGTTTTGCTCAAAGGCTTCAAGCATTTTTTTACACCAGTAAGTCGAACCATGAATGTCTGACGCTATCATAAGTTTCATATTTTACACTCCTTTATTTAATGATCTCAGATGCAAGCTTGTGCAAAGACACATACTCTGGCTTTATTTTGTTATATATATCGCAGCCTTTTTCCTTTTTGAACTCTTTTACCATTCTGATATAAAGCTGCTGTTTTGTTGTGGCATCAATGACTGCTTCTCTTATAAGCGCCAGTTCGTCTTTGTTGCATTTGCCGTCGAGTAGCTCATCAAGTTTTACGGATAGTACATCATGGTAAACAACCTTTTCAGTTTTCTGAGCCGTCATCGTTTTATCTTCATCAGCGGTGCATGTATTTTCTGATTCCTGTAGTCCTTTAAGTCGCAGATATCTTGGCCTGAGAAGCTTGTAAAAATCTGTAGCCTGCTTTTTATATACCTTTGCCAGAGAGTTGTGAAGCTCCTCTTTTGTGTTAGACTCAGCTATAAGTTTGCTGATCTCTTCTATTTGCTCTTCGCTGCAAATGTTTGCAAGTATGCTTTGGAGATCGTTGTTTTTTTGTGTGGTACATTTTTTTCTACCCTTTTTCACTTTGACGATAGTTTCAACAACAGGATCACTTTCTACTTCGACAATATCAGGCGCACAGGCTTCTGGCTCTTCTTCGACTTCTTCTGTATTACCATTCATATTTTCGTTTAGTGTAACAGAATAATCTATAGCCGCAGACTCAGGGTTTGGCTCATCAGCTTCGTCAAGAGTTATCTCTGACTCTGTCTGAATTTCTGCTGTTTCTTGTATTTCCTCTGCTTTTTCGACTATATGTTTAGTTGATTCTTCATCTTCATTGATTTCGGTCGGATTAACCTTATGATTAGCGAAATTAATAGCAGTTTGTATTGTCCTGGTTCTGTAGACCATAGCATTTGGGCTATCAACATACTTACCATGCCAGAAATCATGAAGAAAGTCAAAACCTCTGTCATTGCTGATAACAAAAATATTCGTATAAGTATCCTTGGCTACCAGATAACCCAGAAGTGTTGAAAGCTGAAAATCCAGAGCATTTTTGCCACCAACGTTTACCTTGAAGTATTCAATATCAGCCTTTGATGTAAGAACTTTCTGGTGCATTTCAAAGTTAATGGTATCGGAATTTTCACTGTAAAAAATTATGACGGTATCAGTTTCAGTTAAATTGTCTATGCCTTGAAGTCCTTTGGATTTGACATTTTCAAAGTCTACCAAATATATTTTCATGTTGATCTATCCTTTCTTTTTGTGTCGTATAAGCATCGTAGCTGCGATTATAATAATAAGTCCGCCTGTCGCAGTTGCTGTCATAAGTATGGCATTTTTGTCTTTTTCATCGTTCTCACTGCTGTCAGGAACGACCTCCTCATAGGTATAAGTTTTTGTTCTTAACGCCTTGTCTATACAAGAAGCAATAAGTGCATGACCTTTTTTATTAGGGTGTATATCAAAGTCATTTATGTTGGTCAGTTCCTTTCCGTGACCGCTGAATTCACTAAAAACATCTGCCACTATGTATCTCTCATTTTCATTTTCGTCAGTGGAGTGTTCTTTGATAATGTTGTTAAGTTTTGAAATTTTATCTTTCGACATACTCTGGAAAACAGCAGCCGCAGTGAAATTATCAAGTGGGTCATATAGTGTCTGAACGATTATTTCACCCTTACTTTTAGCTTCAACAGCGTTAATTATATCATCTAGAGTGCTCGTAAAATTTTTCAGCGCCTTATCCATATCATCAGACATATCCTTCATATCCATTGCAATGCCAATAATATCCTTGGTTTTATCCATCAAATCAGACAATGTGCTTTTAGAAGTAATGCCCAGATCGTTCATCAAAAAATCTATGAAAAGGCCAAGAATGTCATTGCCACCTATGGATATAATAACAGCGTCGCTGTCTGCAAGGTCAGCGTCAAATTCGCCTGAATTAATGCGGTCAAGAAGCTGTTGTGAAGTGTCGCCCACAACAGCAGAATTCACAAGCTTACAGCCGCCAGCGTCTTTAAGCTCAGAGTCATACTGGTCGTGAAGAAGATTTGCATAAGACGCACAAGAATATCTGTTTTCACTGTAGCCTTCCAGACCATAGCCAGCGGCGATTGAATCCCCAAGCACAAGTATATTAGGCGGAACATTTACTTCATGCTTTATAACTTCAGCGTTACAGGCAAGAGGTGTGGCACATGCCATAACGGTTGCCGTGAAAAAAGCCGTTAATTTTTTTAACATCTTATCATCTCCTATATGAGTATATTAACCTTATTATATAATATATTGTACCACATTCAGGACAATTGTACAACATATTTTTTTGAAATTTCTTGACTTTTTTAGTGTGTTGTGATAATATATAATAAAAGAATATGAAATCAGTTTGGAAAGCGAGATTTATTATGACTGACTATTATTACCCTGTCCTCAGCGATGAAACGAGCCTGCCTTTGTATGTGCTTGGAATCGGTGCGAGAGATAGAGAATTTCATTTTGTAAGAGAAGATGGCTATCCTAATCATCAGATAATATACTGCACTCGTGGTCAGGGTCACATTATATTTGATGGTCATGAGTATGATATAAAGCCGGGGGACGCATTTTATCTCCCGCCTTCTGTGCCGCATGAGTATTATCCTGTTGGTGATATATGGGAAACCCACTGGATAACCTTTGAGGGCAGGGAAGCAATTGAAATTCTCAAGCATATCAAGCTTGAGAAGGCTAAAGTGTTTCACATAAATGATATTAATGCTGTTGATGCCATATTTAAGAAGATACTTTATCTTATGAAGACTAATTACTACTACTGTGGTCACCAGTGTTCGGCATATTTATATCAGTTTCTTATTGAGCTACACAGAGTCGTAAACCTACAAAATGGTAGTCAGGACGGGCAAAAACTCAATCAGCTGCAGCCTGTAATTGATTATATTGATAAGAATTTCAGAAAAGAACTTACACTTGTGGAGCTTGCTGATCTTATTGACCTTTCACCGCAGTATCTTTGCAGACTTTTCAAGGAGTGTCTTAGTCTAAGACCTTTTGAGTATCTAGCAAGAAAGCGTATACAGCAGGCAAAGCTGCTTTTATTGGAGGATAAGCTTAACATCAATGAAATCGCTGCGGAGGTAGGTTATAACGATTGCAGTTATTTTTGTGCGGTGTTCAAAAAGCATGAAATGCTTTCCCCTGCAGAATTTCGTTCTCTTCATAAAAAAGCAGGTAATTAAAAACATGATGCCCCACGGAAATGGATTCCGTGGGGCTTTTTTTATAATATAGTTCCGCCTCCGATAACGTATTCGCCGTCATAGAAAACCACTGCCTGTCCCTTTGAGATAGCTTTATGAGGTTCTTTAAAAGTCACGAGTACTTTGCCATCATTCATTGGTGAAACCGTACATTCAGCGTCCTTTTGATGATAACGTGTCTGAGCAGTGCAGGTTATAGGCTCTGTGAGGGTGTCAAACGGAATAAAGTTCACATCTCCTGCCACAAGGCTGTCACTGTATACTTCATCAGCCTTGCCCATAATAAGTCTGTTATGCTCCATATCTTTTGTAATAACGAAAAGCGGTTCGCTATATGAAATGCCTACACCCTTTCGCTGTCCAATAGTATAGTGTATCAGACCTTTGTGTTTACCAAGCTTTGTGCCGTCAGAAAGAACGATATCTCCCGACTGCTGTTCACCGCAGCGTTTTGTGATAAAGCCTGCGTAATCACCGTCAGGAATAAAGCAGATGTCCTGAGAGTCAGGCTTGTCTGCATTTATAAGCTTATTTTCTTCTGCGATATCACGGATCTTGTCCTTGTGCATATCACCAACGGGGAAGAGAGTGTGAGCAAGCTGTTCCTGCGTCATGCTGTAAAGCACATAACTTTGATCCTTTGACCTGTCAGGTGAGCGTTTCAGAAGCCACCTGCCTGACTTTTCGTCAAACTCTCTGGTAGCGTAATGCCCCGTAGCAATATGGTCAAAACCCAGCAGTTTTGCACGCTCATAGAATTTTGCGAATTTCAGATGTTTGTTGCACTCGATACACGGATTAGGCGTGCCGCCTGCCAGATATGTATCAACAAAATTGTCGATAACATAGTGCTTAAAATCATCAGAAAAATTGAATACATGGAAATCAATGCCTAGTTTAAAAGCAACAAAACGTGCGTCCTCTACATCATTGAGAGAACAGCACGTTCTTGTTTTATCCAGACCGATGTCCTCATTGCTGTAGAGCCGCATGGTAGCCCCTGCCACGTCATAACCCTCATCAAGAAGGAGCTTGACCGACACGGAGCTGTCAACGCCGCCGCTCATTGCCACAAGAACTCTATCAGCCATTGCAGTTCTCACAATCAGGAGCAGACTGCTTACCTACGAACGGAGTTGGATCTATACCCTGTCTTTTATAGTAGTCAGAAACAGCGGCTTTCATTGCTTCCTCCGCAAGAACAGAGCAGTGAAGCTTTGCTGGTGGAAGACCGTCAAGAGCTTCAACAACTGCCTTGTTTGTAAGTTTCAAAGCGTCTTCAAGCTTTTTACCCTTTATCATTTCTGTAGCGATAGAAGATGTAGCAACAGCCGCACCGCAACCAAAAGTCTTGAACTTAACGTCAGTTATAACGCCGTCATTGACCTTGATGTACATTTTCATTATATCTCCGCACTTGGCGTTTCCTACCTCGCCGACACCGTCAGCATCTTCAATCTCGCCGACATTTCTCGGATGCGCGAAATGATCCATTACCTTTTCGCTGTATATCATTTTTTATTCCTCCTAATCAAGTGTATAGTCGTGAATATTCTCAGTTCTGCAAATTCTTTCCCAAAGTGGTGACATACTTCTCAGGTGCTTTACGATAGGTGGAAGAACCTCAAGAATATAATCAACATCTTCCTCTGTGTTCTCGTCATTGATAGAAAGTCTGAGTGAGCCATGTGCTACTTCGTGTGGCAGACCAAGTGAAAGCAGAACGTGTGACGGGTCAAGTGATCCGCTTGTGCAGGCTGAACCTGATGATGCGGCAACTCCCTGAAGGTCAAGTGAAAGCAGCAGGCTCTCGCCCTCTACTCCACGAACAGATATGTTTACGTTTCCTGCAAGTCTGTGTTCTGTGTCACCATTAAGTCTTGACTCAGGTATCTTGAGCAGACCTTCGATAAGTCTATCTCTCATCTTTCTAACACGTTCATTCTTTGCAGGGATATCCTTAACAGCATCAGTGATAGCAACGCCGAGAGCCACGATAGAAGGTACGTTCTCGGTACCTGCACGCTTATTTCTCTCCTGCGCTCCGCCGTAGATAAGGTTAGGAAGGTTAATGCCTGTTTTTACATAAAGCGCGCCAACACCCTTTGGAGCGTGGAGCTTATGTCCTGAAAGTGAGAGCATATCGATGTTCATATCTTTAACATTGATGTCAATATTTCCTACAGCCTGAACAGCGTCAGTATGGAACCATACGCCATGCTTGTGGCAAACTTCACCGATCTCAGCGATAGGCTGTATAGTACCGATCTCGTTGTTAGCTGTCATTATTGTAACAAGGCAGGTATCATCTCGGATAGCGTCCTCGACCTGTTGTGCAGTAACAAGACCCTTGTCACCTACAGAAAGATATGTTACCTCAAAGCCAAGCTTTTCGAGATACTGACAAGTGTGCAGAACTGCATGATGTTCAAAAGCAGTTGTGATGATATGCTTCTTGCCCTTTTTTTCTCCAAGCTGTGCACAGCCTCTTATAGCCCAGTTGTCAGACTCAGAGCCACCAGCAGTGAAATAGATCTCGTTGACCTTCGCCCCAAGAGCGTTTGCGACCTGTTCCCTTGCTTTAAGAACGGCTTTTGCGCATTCCATTCCCAAAGAATATATACTTGACGGATTTCCGTATAGCTCAGTGAAATAAGGCAGAGCGGCGTCAAGAGCTTTCTGAGATACTCTAGTCGTAGCTGAGTTATCTGCATAGACAAATCTCTTTTCCAATTAAATCATACCTTTCATATATAGATTTACTATTTTATTATATACTTATTTACTACAAAATGCAAGTGATTTCGTTAATTTAACAGAAATTTAACTTCTACTGAATTTCTTTGAGCCCATGACTGCAAGTTCGTCACAACGTTCGTTTTCCGGATGTCCTGCATGGCCTTTTACCCAGTTGAAATTAACCTTATGCACCTCCAGCAGATCAAGAAGCTTTTCCCACAGATCACTGTTTAGAGCCTTTTTCTTGTCCGATTTCACCCAGTTGTTTGCACGCCATTTTTTTGCCCAGCCTTTTGTAACAGCATCAATTATATACTTTGAGTCGCTGTAAAGCTCTACCTCACATGGCTCTTTCAGTGCTGAAAGGGCAGTGATAACAGCGGTTAGCTCCATGCGGTTATTGGTAGTTGAAGGGTCGCCGCCCCAAAGCTCTTTTGATGTGCCTTTGTATCTTAGTATCGCACCGTATCCTCCAGGACCGGGATTGCCTGAACAAGCACCGTCAGTGAAAATTTCTATTTTCTTCATTTATTTATCTCCGTTTTTGTGATGATTATTATGCAAAACATATTATACTACATTTCTCTCTTTTTTTCAAGTACCTCTCAAGGTTTAATATTTTAATATTTATTACTTTTGAAATGTTCAAATTATACAAATGGCTTGAATGTCTTTGTATAAAATGAGAATTGACTTAAAGGACATTAGGCTTTATAATTGTAGTGTAACATTGGTTGTTAAGACAGAAAATCATTTGATTTGGAGGTCAATTATTTTATGAAGATCAAGAAGATTCTTGCATTGGCAGTAGCGCTTACATCTGTTTTTGCAGTTGCAGGTTGCGGCTCCACAGGCGACAGCAGTTCAAAGGTATCAACAGTAAAGAAAGTTAAGGTCGAGGACACACAGGAAATAGAGGCTATCCCTGACGACGCTCAGAAAACTATCCGTTGGATGGGTACATATGACCTTAACCCTGACGAGAAAAAGGGCGAGGATAAGTCCGTTGAGATGACCCTTTTCAACAACAAGGGTGGTAAAGTAGAGTACACAAGAGTAACTGATAGCGAAAAATTTGACCAGCTCGCTAGTGCTATCATGGCTCAGCAGAATGTGCCTGATATCTTCAAGTATGAGTGGATGGCATTCCCTGCACAGGTGCTTAAGGATATGTATCAGCCGGTTGACGATATTGTGAACTTTGATGATCCGTTGTGGGCTGATGTGAAAACAGCGGCTGACAAGTTCGTCATGGGCGGCAAGCATTATGTTGCTCCTATAAGCTTTACAGTCGGCACACTTATGATGTACGATCAGGACGTTATTGATGCTGAGGGTCTTGACGATCCATATGAACTTTATCAGAACAACGAGTGGAATTGGGATAACTGGTATGACATGATGTCGGAGTTTGTTTCAAACGCTCCTGCTGATGTTGAGAGATTTGGTATCAATGGTTGGTTCCAGACACAGGTCATTCAGCAGACCGGTAAAACAATGGTAAACTATGACGGAGAGAAGTTCACAAACAATATAAATGACCCTGATATCGAAAGAGCAGAAGATCTGCTTTATCAGGTCGGTAAGAACAACCTTGTAAACGGCAACTGGCTTGGCAATGCTAAGCAGGCGCTTAAAGACGGCAATCTGCTGTTCTACTGCATGGGTACATGGGCTATGACAGGAAATAACGGACCTTCTGACGCTGATACTTGGAGAGTGGTCCCTGTTCCGTCTGATCCTAACACTGATGAAAAGTACATGACATCTGATATGACGGCATATATGTGGGTAAGAGGTTCAACAGCTAAGGAGGCTGTTAAGTGCTGGTATGAGTGTTGCAGAATGGCTAACACAGATGAAACATATAAGGAAAACGGCAAGGAGAAATTCCTCAACGCTAACCCTAACTGGACAGAGGATATGTATCAGGTGATCGTTGACTGCTCATCTTCTGAGTACAATCAGGTGTTTGACTACGGCTACGGAATTTCTTCCACAATGTCTGACGACAACGCAAATGAGGACGGCAACTGCGTAACAAGAAAGCTTTATGAATACACAAACAAGGCTGACGAAAATGGCAAACAGTTCTCATGGACAGAGCTGAGAGAATCATACTCCGCAACTGTTGACGCTGAGCTTAAAACTATCAATGACGCTGTTGTTGCATTCAACAAGAAAAATTCATAAGAATATTTTGCAAGGCCTCGATAAAATCGGGGTCTTGTTTTTTTGCATAAAAATAAGGCTCTGAGTTTTTGCTCAGAGCCTTGCTTTGTTATATTTAGCTGTCCATACCCTCACGAACGGATTTGATAAACTTGCCCACATATTCAGGAGCGTCCTTGCCGTGTTCCTCAACTATCTTGACAACAGCACTTCCCATGATAACGCCGTCAGCGTACTGGGACATTTTCTTTGCCTGCTCAGGATTTGAAATTCCGAAGCCAATACAGCAAGGGCAGTGATCGTTGTTTCGGATAGGTGCAAGCAGCTCGTTGAAATCAGTGGTTATCTCTGAGCGCATACCTGTAACGCCCAGTGAAGATACAACATACAAAAAGCCTTTTGACTTTTCTTCTATCATTTTTACACGCTCGTGTGAGGTCGGTGCAACAAGGAAGATAGTGTAGATACCATTTTTCTCAGCCTCGCCCTCAAGCTCTTCACGTTCTTCAAAAGGCATATCTGGAACGATAACGCCGTCTATCTGAGTTTCTTTGCAAAGCTTAAAGAACTTTGCTGTACCGAACTTGAAGATAGTGTTTATATACATCATCAGAAGCATAGGCTTGTCAGTCTGTGTGCGGAGTTTTCTTACAAGGTCAAATATCTTGTCAAGATTTGTTCCGCCACTGAGTGAACGCAGAGAAGCTTTCTGAATAGTCGCACCCTCTGCGATAGGGTCAGAGAACGGCACTCCGATCTCGATAATGTCAGAGCCGTTCTTGTACATTTCAAGAACGCACTTTTCTGTTGTGTCCATATCAGGATCGCCTGCGGTGATAAAGGTAACAAGCGCCTTTTTGTTTTCTGCCTTGAGTTTTTCAAAACAAGCGTCTATCCTATTCTTCATTGAGCTCGACCTCCCTGTATCTTGCTATTGAGTATACGTCCTTGTCGCCTCTGCCTGAAAGGTTGATGACAAGTATAGAGTCCTTATCCATTGTAGGAGCAATCTTAAGCGCAGCGGCAACTGCGTGTGATGACTCGATAGCAGGGATTATACCCTCTGTTCTTGAAAGGTACTCAAAAGCACAAACTGCTTCTTCATCGGTTATGTCAACATACTGCGCTCTGCCGATAGAGTTAAGATATGCGTGTTCAGGTCCGATACCTGGGTAGTCAAGACCTGCGGAAATTGAGTAAACAGGGTCAATCTGACCATATTCGTTCTGCAAGAAAAGCGACTTCATGCCGTGGAATATACCAAGTGAACCTTTTGCAACTGTAGCCGCATGGTCAGGTGTGTCAATGCCTCTGCCTGCTGCTTCTGCACCAACAAGCTTGACTGACTTGTCTTCGATAAAGTTGTAGAATGCACCCATAGCGTTTGAGCCACCGCCTACGCAGGCAACAACGCAATCAGGAAGTCTGCCCTCTTTTTCCATGAGCTGAGACTTTATTTCGGCACTGATGACCTTCTGGAAATCCCTAACCATTGTAGGATAAGGGTGAGGTCCCATTACAGAGCCTATGCAGTAGAAGGTTGTGTCGATATTTGATACCCAATCTCTGAAAGCTTCATTGATAGCGTCTTTCAGTGTAGCAGTACCGCTTGCAACGCCTGTTACCTTTGCGCCAAGAAGATTCATTCTGTAAACGTTAAGGGATTGTCTTTTCATATCGGTCTCGCCCATGTAGACCTCACATTCCAGACCCATAAGAGCGCAAACTGTAGCGGTAGCAACACCGTGCTGACCTGCACCGGTCTCAGCGATTATGCGCTTCTTGCCCATTTTCTTTGCCAGAAGTATCTGACCCAAAACGTTGTTTATCTTGTGTGAGCCTGTGTGGTTAAGATCCTCACGTTTGATGTATATTTTAGCTCCGCCAAGATCTTTGGTCATCTTTTCTGCATAATAAAGCATTGACGGTCTGCCTGCATAATTGTGGTAAAGCTCCTGAAGCTCTTTGTTGAACTCAGGATCGTCCTTGTATTTATCGTAAGCTTTTTCAAGCTCGTGAACAGCAGTCATGACAGTTTCAGGAATATATTGTCCGCCAAATTCGCCAAATCGTCCAATTTTACTCATTTATATCCTTCTTTCGGTATTATTTCTGATAGTTTCAACTATCCTTTTTATCTTGTTTTCGTCCTTGAAGCCATCGGTTTCCACTGAACTTGAAAAGTCAACGCCGTAAGGTTGTACCTTTTCCATAGCAGAGCAGATGTTATCCTCGTTCAGTCCACCTGCAAGTAAGAAAGGCTTTGAAATACTCACATTGGAGAACACATCAAGGTCAACACGCTTGCCTGTTCCACCGTAGCTGCCTGCTGAAAAGCTGTCTATAAGCAGTTTGTGGGCGGGAAGTGCGTCAGCTTTTGCAATATCATCAGCACATTTCACACGAACGGCTTTCCATATCTCACAGTCGCAGTTTTCACGGAGCTTATCAATATACTCTGCGTTTTCCTCACCGTGAAGCTGGATAACATCAAGCTTCTGTGCAAAGCTTTTCAGAATATTCTCTATAGGCTCGTTTACAAAAACGCCCACTCGTTTGATTTCCTTATTAAGAAGAAGTTCAAGATCGTAGAATGTGTCAATGTCTACCGTGCGTGTAAAGCCCTCCGACAGTATAAAGCCTGCATAATCAGGGTGGTATGTGTTCACATAAAGAATATCGTCCACACGGCGCATACCACATATCTTGATTTTTGTCATTTATACGCCCTCTCTCAGTTCATGGAGAGTTGTACCGATATTGCCGCTTCTCATAAGCGTTTCACCTATAAGCACAGCGTCTGCACCAAGACTGCGTACCTTTTTCATATCGGCATTTGTTTTTATACCGCTCTCTGAAACAAGCACTGCATGGTCGCCTATTATGCTGCTGAGCCTGCCCGTGGTTTCAAGGTCAACGTCAAAAGTGTAAAGATTTCTGTTGTTTATGCCAAGCATATCAGGCTTAAAACCAAGCGTCTTTTTATACTCTTCCTCATTGTGCACTTCTACAAGACATTCAAGTCCAAGCTCGTGTGCAATGTCAGAATATTCTTTCATCTGACCCTCGCTGAGTATAGCCGAGATAAGCAGCACTGCATCAGCACCTAAGGCTCTTGCCTCGTAGAGCTGATATTCGTCGATGATAAAATCCTTGCGGAGTATAGGCAGATTCACAGCCTCTCTTATTGCTTTGAGATATTCCCCAGAGCCTTGAAAATAATGCTCTTCCGTCAGGCAGGAGATAGCATTCGCACCGCTTTTCTCATACTCGCAGGCGGTTTTCACAGGGTCAAAGTCAGGGCAGATAAGTCCCTTTGACGGCGAGGCTTTCTTTACCTCGCTTATGACTGAAAGGGTGTCACGCTTGATAGATTTTGAAAAGGAAACTGTCTGATACTCTTTTTCGGCTGCCATGTATTTGATATCTTGTCTTGAAATTATTGATATATCTCTTTCAAGCTGTTCTCTTCTTTTGTCGCAGATATTGTCAAGTATCATTTTTTATCCTCTGTTAGTAAGTTCAACAAGTTCTTCAAGCTTTTTAAGAGCCTTTCCGCTGTCTATCATTTCAGCTGCAGTCTTTACGCCCTCTTCGATGCTGTCGCATTTGCCGCAGATATAAAGTGCACAGCCTGAGTTGAGAAGAACAATATCTCTCTTTGCACCCTTGATTGTGCCCTCAAGTATACCTCTTGTGATAGCTGCGTTGCCCTTTCCGTCCTCGCCAACAATGTCAGCAAGCTTTCCTCTTTTAAGACCGAAGTCCTCAGGCTTTATCTCATACTTGATAAGCTTTCCACCATTTATCTCGCAGACAGTTGTTGGTGCAGAGATTGAAACTTCGTCAAGTCTGTCGTTGCCGTAAACGAGCATTGCTCTCTTTATGCCAAGATTCATAAGCACCTTAGCCATTGGTTCAAGCAGGTCAGGATCATATGTGCCAAGTATCATGAAGTCTGCTTTTGCAGGATTTGCGAGAGGTCCGAGAATGTTGAAAACAGTTCTTACACCTATCTGCGCTCTTGTAGGTCCTACAAATCTCATTGCTGAGTGATATGACTGTGCAAACAGGAATGAAAGACCGATCTCGTCAAGGGACTTTTCAGCCTGTTCATGTGTTGACTGAATTTTAACTCCAAGAGCCTCGAGAACATCAGCCGCACCGCTCTTTGAAGATACACTTCTGTTGCCGTGTTTTGCGACTTTCTGTCCTGCTGCCGCAATTACGAATGAAGAGGTTGTGGAAATGTTGAAGCTGTTTGAAAGATCTCCACCTGTGCCAACTATATCAAGAGTACCCTTGACATTGACCTTTGACATTTTTTCTCTCATTACCTTTGCAAAGCCTGTTATCTCGTCGATAGTTTCGCCCTTCATTCTCAGTGCTGTGAGCAGGCAAGCGATCTGAGCATTAGAAGCTCTGTCGCTCATGATGATATCCATTGCTTTATAAGCTTCGTCCTCAGTTAGTGACTTTCCATCACATACTATTTTGAGATACTTTTTAAGCTCAACTCTTTCGCTGTCAGGAAGAGCTGCAGACTTTGTTTTTGTGGTCTTTATGCCTGCGATATCGTTCAGGAAGTTTTCGATTATCATGTTTCCAACTTCGCCAGTGAGAACTGACTCAGGGTGGAACTGAACGCCATAGGTTGGGTGTTCTCTGTGTCTTATTGCCATTATCTGAGCTTTATCGTCAGTTGCAATAACAGACAGGCAGGTAGGAAGTGAAATACTGTCAACAACAAGTGAGTGATATCTTGCGGCTTTTATTGTGCTTTTCAGACCGCTGAAAAGTGGGTTTGCAGTGTTAAGATTGATATCTGTCTGCTTGCCGTGAAGCTGCTGCTTTGCATGAACTATCTTTCCACCGAATGCTTCGGCTATCGCCTGGTGTCCTAGACAAACGCCAAGTATAGGGATCCTGCCACTGAATGTCTTTATGACCTCTTCGGAAATTCCTGCGTCCTTTGGATAACCAGGACCAGGGGAGATGATGATAGCCGCAGGTGACATTTTTTCGATCTCATCTATGGTTATCTCATCATTTCTTGCTACTGTAATGTCTTTTGTGAGTACGCCTACAGCCTGATAAAGATTGTAGGTAAAGCTGTCATAGTTGTCAATAAGTAAAATCATAGTAATCTTCCTTTACAGTACAAACTTATCAATGAAAGTTTTGTCGTTGAAGTAGTTTATGCCGATAGCATTCCTTATTTCTGAAACAGTTTCGTTTGAAACCTCTATTGCACGTTGTGTGCCTTTTTTAAGTATCTCTATGAGCTGCTCTTTGTCTTTCTCATATTCCTCACGTCTTGCTCTGATAGGTGCGAGAAATTCCTGCATAACGTTGTTAAGGAACTTCTTACATTTCATATCGCCAAGGCCGCCACGCTCATAATGTTCTTTCATCTCTGCGAGGTTCTTATAGTCAGGGAAGTATTTAGCAAAATCTTCATCCTTGCTGAATGCGTCAAGATAGATAAATACCGGATTGCCCTCTGTGTGACCGGGGTCGCTTACATTGATGTGTGTAGGGTCAGTGTACATTGACATTATCTTGTTTTTCAGCGTTTTTTCATCGTCTTTAAGGTAAATGCAGTTGCCAAGAGATTTGCTCATCTTTGTGTTGCCGTCTGTACCAACAAGTCTGTTGCAGCTTGCGTTGTCTGGGAGAACAGCCTCAGGCTCAACAAGTATATCGCACTTATAAATTCTGTTGAAGCTGTTTACTATCTCTCTTGCTTGTTCAAGCATTGGAAGCTGATCTTCTCCAACAGGAACATACTTAGCCTTGAATGCTGTGATGTCTGCTGCTTGGCTGATAGGATATGTCATAAAGCCAACAGGAAGGTTTCTTTCAAAGTTTCTCATTTTTATCTCAGACTTGATAGTAGGGTTTCTTTCAAGTCTTGACATTGTAACTAGGTTTGAATAGTACATTGGAAGCTCATAAAGTGCTGGTATATGTGACTGAACGAAGAATGTTGTCTTGTCAGGCTCAAGTCCTACAGCAAGATAGTCAAGCATTACCTCAAGAATGTTTTGTCTTATCTTCTCAGGATTGTCAGCGTTATCTGTAAGTGCCTGAAGATCGGCTATCATAACGAATTGATCAAATTTTCCTGTGTTTTGAAGTTCAACTCTTTTTCTGAGAGAACCTACATAATGGCCAAGATGAAGTGATCCTGTTGGTCTGTCGCCTGTAAGAATAATATAATTGCTCATGTTATTTATCTCCTTAAAAATTATAATTTACTTGCTTCTTTTATTGCATTTATAACAGCCATTGCCTTGTTGCATGACTCCTGATATTCGTTCTCAGGAACTGAGTCTGCAACAACTCCGCCTCCTGCTTGGATATAAGCCTTGTTATTTTTGAAAAGCACTGTTCTTATAGCGATACAAGTATCCAGCGAACCGTCAAATGCAAGATAACCAACTGTTCCGCCATAAAGGCCTCTTTTTGTTGTTTCAAGCTCGTCGATTATCTCCATTGCTCTTACCTTCGGTGCGCCTGAAAGAGTGCCGGCAGGAAGAACTGCCATAAGTGCGTCAAGAGGTTTCTTATCTTCTCTCAGTGTACCCTTTACATTCGATACAAGGTGCATCACCTTTGAATATCTTTCAACTATCATCATGTCTGTAACAGTTACGGAGCCGAACTCAGAAACCTTTCCTATGTCGTTTCTTCCAAGGTCAACGAGCATTGTGTGTTCAGCTCTTTCCTTTGGATCGTTGAGAAGCTGTTGTTCATTGTGGATATCTTCGTCGTAGGTCGCTCCACGCTTGATAGTGCCTGCAATTGGTCTTGTTACTACTGTTCTGTTTTCTACTGATACCAGCATTTCAGGTGAAGCGCCTGCAACAGCATAATCATTGTGCTTAAAGTAGTAAAGGTAAGGTGACGGATTAGTGGAGCGGAGCATTCTGTAAACGTCAAAGCTGTCTGGCGGATTGTCTATCTCAAATCTCTGTGACGGAACTATCTGGAAGATGTCGCCCTCTTTGATGTATTCCTTAGCCTTTTCAACGTTTGCGAGATAATGTTCTTTTGTGATGTTGGATTTTACTGTGATGTTGTCCTCCATTGTCTTTGGAGTTTTCATAACAGGCTTGTAATTTCTAAGAGTTTCAACTACTTCGTTGCATATCTTTTCACATTCTTTGTATTTAGTTTCAAGATCATCGCTCTTATTGATGTTGAGGATTATTACAGCCTTGTTTGAAAGGTGATCGTAAGCAACGATCTTTTCAAAAAGGTGCAGGTCAGCGTCAGGAAGCTTAAGATCGTCCTCAGGTGGGTTGCACAGTGTTTTCTCAAAGTATCTTATCATATCATAAGCGAAAAATCCTATTAGACCACCTGTGAGCTTTGGATAATTATTAAATCTCGGTGACTTGTGGCCTTCGATTATCTCAGAAAAGAAAGCGATAGGATCATCGACTTTTACCGTTTCATCAGCCTTGCCTTTCTCCTTAACAGTAACAACGTGCTTGTCAAGAATATATTCGCATTTAGGATCAATGCCCACATATGAATATCTGCCCCACTGGTCTTTATTATCTACAGATTCAAGAATGAAACAATCATCATACGCCTCGTGCAGACAGTTAAAAAGTTGTATTGGCGTACATGAATCCATGAGAAGCTCATAGAATACAGGCACAGTCTTGTAGTTTTCAAAAAGTTCCTTTACTTGTTCAATAGCAGGGTACAGCATAAATATTCCTCCTAAATGCTTTTTTGTCGTAAAATTGACAATAAAAAAAGTCCTGTCATCACACATAACATCTAGTTATGGGACGATAGAACCGTGGTGCCACCCAATTTCCCGATAATAAATTATCGGCTCACAGATACGCATTCTGACTGGCAGAAATCAATATCCTGTCCTTTAACGCAGGAATCACGGCGAGTGATACTCGAATAAACTTTCACACCGCTCCTCACAAATCCATTCATCTGAAGAAAATGTATCAGCTCACACCTACCGCTGACTCTCTGTGACCTTTTGCATCAAACTACTTACTTTTGCTCATAGGATTTATCGTATTAACTTTAGTCTTATTATATTCCTCTGTTTCTAAAATGTCAATATCAGAAAATGTAAATATTATTGCTATTATGTAAATATTATTTTACGATTTGGATTTATACCAAAATAAATAATTTTAAATTTTCAATATTCCTTGCATTTATAAATAATGTAGTGTATAATAAAGTAATAGTTAAGGTAATTGAGAAAGGAAAATATATGAAAGTACAAACTAATAAGAAATACACCACAATTGCATTTTATGCAGTTATCGTTATTGCTATAAATGTTCTTTTGGTAGTGGCTGTATTTAAATTTAATACGATCTTAAAGCTTATTTCCACACTCGTTTCTGCACTTACGCCTGTTATAGTTGGTCTTGTGATCGCATTTCTTATAAATCCTATAATGGTGAATTTTGAAAAGCTGTTCAGAAATAAAGTGGTAAAAAATCCAGCTAAGAAAAAGCTTACCAGAGCCTGCTCAGTAACTGTAGCGTCACTTGTTTTTCTGGGGATAGTTGTTGGACTTACTTATGTTGTTGTTCCAGAACTTATAAATTCCATAATTGATATTTTTAACAATGCATCTAACATCGTTGTTAAAGTGCAGGGTTGGATAAATAAGCTGTTTAAAAACTATCCTGATATCGAAACAATGGCTACGGAGAAACTCAAAGCTTTTTCAACTGATTTGGGAACCGTTATCGAGAAGATACAGCCGATGTTTGAAAATATTCTTTCGGGTGCATGGGGCGTTATCAATGTTCTTAAAAACTTTGTATTTGGATTTATCGTTTCTATCTATATGCTTTGCAGCAAGGAAAAGCTTCTTGCTCAGGCTAAGAAGATAATCATTGCAAACACAAAAAAGTCTACATGTGAGAAGATCATGAGAGTTTGCACTGAAACAAATAAAGTTTTTGCAGGTTTTTTGAGCGGAAAGATCATTGACTCGGCAATAATCGGAGTTCTTTGCTTTATAGGTCTGACTATCATGAATATGCCTTACAACATCATGATAAGTGTTCTAGTGGGTGTAACTAATATTATCCCATTTTTTGGACCGATAATCGGTGCGATACCATCAACTGCACTTATGCTGTTTATTGATCCTAAAAAAGCCATTATACTTCTTATTTTCATAGTTATTCTACAGCAGTTTGATGGCAATATCCTTGGTCCTAAGATACTTGGTGATTCTACTGGACTCCCTGGTTTTTGGGTGTTGGTATCACTGTTCTTCTTTGGAAATTTGTTTGGGTTCATAGGTATGGTCATTGCAGTTCCGACTTTTGCATTGCTTTATACTTTTACACGAGAGAGCGTTGTTCAGCGGTTAAGAAAGAAGAAGCTCCCTGTAGATACCGACTATTATATGGAGGATGTTGAGCATTTGTATAAGAAAAATGAAAAGCGTATTCCGCTTACGCCTGAACAGCTTGACGCCATGGTCATTCCAAGTGCTGATGAGGTAAATGAAGTCAACAGAGAGGATGATCCAGAAATAGTTGACGATCACAACGAAAATAAAGATCAGTAAACGCAAAAGAGCGGCCTGTTCACAATTCATAGTGAGCAGACCGCTTATTTTATTTCATGTATTTTTTCTGTATTTTTGCAATATGTATCACAGAGTATATTACTATAAGTGCAATAAGTATTGTTAATGTGACCTTGAAAACAGACGATTCAAAGTATGACTTAGCTATTTTAACCTTCGCTTTGACTTGGGAACGTTCTACTTTAGTTGTGGAAACAAGATCTATAGTTGCAAGCACCTCACCTTTGTAGACAAGTTCCATTTTACCAAGCACATCGCCAACTTCAACAGGTGCAACAACGTTGTCATAAACTGTTATTTTCTTTTCCACATCATTTACTGATATATCTACAGGCCACAGCCTTGTAAAACCATTTGCAGGTTTTAGATTTGCATAATCTATGCCGTCACCGTAGCTTACCTTTACATCACGGACTTCGCTGTTTTTGTCCACAAAATCCGTTGCTACAAGACTTGAAAATGCCCATTTGTAAAGACTGATGTGATCAAGGAGGTTGTAGTAAACATTATCTCCACCATATATGGAATCAGGATCTTCCTCGCCCTTCTTCACATCTTCTTCAAGCTTATCCATTGGTGCACCCATTGTCACAATAAGATATGTGGTGCCTTCATATTCCGCATATGAAGCTAAACATCTTCCAGCGGAGTCAAGGGTGCCTGTCTTTATGCCTTTAGCATAGGAGTAGTAATAATCGGTCATTGAGTCAAGCATAAGGTTTGTATTATAAATATCTGTACCATCTGAGTGATAAGAGGTGGATGCCATATGATAGCTTGGCAGACAGACAATATCACGAAATACCTGATATTTGCTTATGGCATATTCGCAAAGAGTTGCCATATCCTTGCAGGACGAATAATTCTGTTGCGCCCACAGACCATGTGCATTTGAAAAGTGTGTATTTTCCATGCCGAGTTTTTCAGCTTTTTCATTCATAAGGTCTGTAAATCCTGTTATGGAATCGGACACATTCAAAGCGATTATATTCGCTGCTTCACATGAGGATGGGATAAGCAGTGCCGCCAGGAGATCATAACAGCTTACTTCTTCGCCTGGTTGTATATCAGCTGTTGAAGCACCAGTATCATATAGTTCATCAAATGCTTCCGAGCCTGCTGAATAGTATGTATCTTTCAGCTTTTGTTCATCACCTTTGAATTTGTCCAGAAGCACCACAGCAGTCATTATCTTTGTTAGGGAAGCAGGCACACGCTCGTCCTCACCGTTTATGTCAACGATAGCTTCACCGCTGTCAAGATTGACCATATAGACCGCTTCAGAGTAAAGCTCCAACGGTATCGCTTTTCCGTCATCGTCATAGCCTGATGTAGGTGTAAAATTGAATGCGTCTGCACACATTGCAGGCACAAGCAGCATTATTGCCAGCGTCATGGATAATATCCTGCTGATTTTTCGTTTTAGTTTCATTGACAGCTTCCTTTCGCACTGTATGTAAAGAGCCATGCTCATTCAGTTTTCTCATAAAGTATATTAGCACCCTGTTTGCCCACACGTTTCACTCTTTCAAGATATGTGAGTATATTAAGCGTTACCTGTGCATATTCACGAGATATCTTTGCATTAATTGCAAAGTCTTTAGAAGTGAACTGCTTTGGCAGGTCCTCCGGGAGGAACATATCAAAGTCGGCAGGGCAGTCAAGGTGTATCTCGTCAATAAGTCCCTTTGGTATCCTGTCATGACGTGAAGATCCACGCTTTTTGTTCTTTGACCAGCCGTTAAGCAATCTTATCTCCTCGGTTTCAAGCATACAAAGGCACAAATGAAATCGTGGGTTATCAAGGGTGTATTTTATTTTGTACAGTTCGGGCATGACTTCATAGATAGTGTATTTTCTCGGCGATTTGTGCTTTTCTGACAACTCTCCTGTTTCAGTATCTATCCAACGGACGTATTTGACCGCAGGGATAGGGTAGACCACTGTCACGTCACAGTAGTCAAGAAAGGCTTCAAGTTTTTTCAGCAGTTTGTTGAACTGTCTTGTTTGTACCTCGATAACACCGTTCTCGCCTACGATATCAGCCACATATCCGCCAATGCGTATCTCCTGATTTTCACCATATGGCTCAAAATAGTTTTTCAAAACAGCATGAAGCGTTTTCTCGCCTAGAGTTCCGATGCCGTTGCGTTCACGGCTTTTGCCTATGATTTTATCGCAAGCATCTTGAAATTTCAGCCTGTCCGTAAGATCACCTCAGTTTTTATTATATCAGATATTCACTCTCACGTCAATCACAAAAACGCATAAAAAGAGCCTGAGATCTGCTCAGGCTCTTTAATCATACAATGACCCATCAGGTTATGCTGTCCGCAGTTATCTTGTCCCACTGGTCGCAATACTTGACTTCCATTTTGTCCATTCTTTCGTTGTAAAGCTTTGAGATAGCAGGTGTATCATATGAATAGATCATATCGTCTATGTTCTGTTCTACATAATCCATATCAACCGGCAAACGCTTAATTATGAAATATCCATATGTGTCATTCTCTGTAAGTTTAGTGGAAATGCCGTTTTCTTTTAGTGTGAAAGCGTCTTTTACAAGCTCCTCAGGATATCCAGTCGTATCTTTATTGAAATAATATCCTGTTGAAGGATCTTCAAGACCAAGATCCCAGCCGTACTTTTCAATAAGCTTGTCAAAGTCTTCTCCGTCCTGAGCTTTTTTCAGAACTTCTTCTGCAAGCTTCTTAGCCTTTTCCTTAGCTTTCTTTACACCGTCATCATCAAGCTTCGCATAAGCTGACTGCTTTGCGCTCGCTTTGTCTGAAAGTGACATACTGTCATAACTGTCAGCGGTACTGTCATCAAGATCTACCTGTGCATAGAAAGGGATCATAACGTGAATTTCACGGCAATACTCGTTTGTATCCTTGACTATTTTTTTAAAGTCCTCTTTTTTAGTTGCATACTTACCGTTATTCTTAAAAAGAGTATCGTTTACTTTAGTATAGATAGTAGCCGTTTCAAGCATTTTCCTGTAAAGATCCTCTGTGAGGTAAGCCGACTTAATGTCATTAAGATAAGCTTCATCAGAATCATAGTTTGCTTTTGCTTTAGCTATCTGGTCATCAATTGTCTTGTTGTCATCGTCTGTAAGCTTAATTCCGTTTTCTTCTGCAAGCTCAGGTGCAACAAGTTCCTGCTTAAGTGCAGTGATAACGTCCTCCATAAGAAGCTTAAAACCACCGTCAGTTGACTTGATAGTGTCAAGGGTTGCTCCGTAAGTGGAAGTGTACTTGCTTATAGTATAATAATAGTAGTATCTGAAAGTATCAAAATCAATATCCTTGCCGTCAATGGTGCAAACGATAAAGTCCTTAGTATCAATGGACTTGCCGTCAATTGTAAGGGACGGCTCAGGTGTCTGTTTTTCAGTTGTGCTGTCAACAGCTGAAACAGAAGAATCCACTGTGGAAGATACGGTTGATGAGCTGTCGTTATTTTTGCTGCATGAAGTAAAGCTGCAAATAGCTATTGTGAGAGCTGCTGTAACAGCGGCTAATTTCTTTATCATAATAATTGTCCTTTCCTTTGAGAGAAAATCCTCTGCATAACATAAATTTAATTATATCTTATTATTGTGATGATACTGTGTGATAATTCTTAAACTTTCTGTGAATGAAATATATATTATCCAGCGTGATACAGTTGACAATCTAAGCCTGGGAGAGTATAATATAAATGACTTTAATACGAAAAGAGGTATCCCATATGGATTTTGGTAAATATATTGCTCACAGAGGTCTTCACTCAGATCTTGTTCCTGAAAATTCTCTTACTGCATTCAGGCTTGCGGTTGAAAAATGTCTTTCTATCGAGCTTGATGTACGTCTAACAAAGGATTGCCGCATTGTGGTTTTCCATGACAATGACCTTATGAGAATGTGCGGCATTGAGGGCAAGGTGTTTGATTACACATATGAACAGCTTTCTGCCTTTAAACTTAAAAACAGTGATGAAAAGATACCGCTGCTGTCTGAGGTGCTGAAAACTGTTGACGGCAAAGTGCCACTTCTTATTGAGCTTAAAGGCGGTGCGCTGTTTGGAGAGCTTGAAAGCCGACTTGACCATATGATGAAGAAATACAAAGGTGAATTTGCAGTGCAGAGCTTTAACCCGTTCTCAGTGATGTGGTTTAGGTTTCATTCACCTAAAGTCACAAGGGGTCAGCTTATCTCAAAATACAGAAAGAATATAGACCTTGAATATATCGAAAGGTTCATTTGTGCTCAGCCATTTATCTGGAGAATTATTTCAAAGCCTCAGTTCATTGCTGCCGACCTCAGATCTATAAGCCTTGAAACTGCATTTCAGGCCGTCGATATAGATGCAGACTTGCTCACATGGACGGGAAGAGGCAAAGAGCTTATAGAAACTGCTTCACAGTTTTCAAAGACAGTTATAGCAGAGCAGTTTCCAGATGATTTTGATTTTTCTGACAATTGGGAGGAAAGCTGTGAATAAGATGCAAGACCTTCCATTGTGCGACCTTAACGAAGTCAAACGTACTGCAAAACGCACTGACAGCGATATTTCAGGCTGTAAATTTAGCGGAGAATATCTTGAAAGCGAAGATCTCTCCTGCCTGTCATTTATAAACTGTATGTTTGAAAACTGCACCTTTACAGATTGCGATTTTGAGCGTTCCTCATTCGTTGATGTGACGTTCATATCCTGCGATCTGTCAAATTCATCACTGGACTCATCCTACCTCAGCAGATGTGAGTTCCGCTCCTGCAAGCTCGTTGGCGCAGAGTTCAAGGATTGCTCCATTCAAGGTGTAGCCTTTGAATCTTCAAACTGCGGATATGCCATATTTGATAAGTGCAAGCTGTCTGAAACCCAGGTGAAAAACAGTGATATGTCCTCGGCTGAGCTTGTTTCCTGCAATCTCAAAGCGTTTAAGACAAGCGGAAGTAAATATCTCAGCACATCATTTTTCAGAACGGCTCTCGGCGGCGTTGATTTTTCTACCTGTCTTGTAAGTGGACTGCGCGTTTCTGATACATTCAGAGAACTCCGAAACGCTGTTTTTTCAGCCAATCAAGCTGTGGAGCTTTCAATGCTCCTTGGAATAAGAATAAAATAATTTAAGCCGCTATGAAAATAAAAGTCACAGCGGCTTTTTATCACTTTTTATCCTGTTCTATCAGTATTTTCACAGCGTTCACCGCACAGTGGATACCTCTTGTGGTGTCGTCGCTCACATTGTCTTCAAGGTCTGCCTTTGAACGCTCCACGTTCCATATAGCTGTTATAACAGCTCCACAGCGGACGTGTCTTGTGATACCTACTGAGAAAACTGCGGCACATTCCATTTCGGAAGTCATACAGCCGCACCTTAAATATGCGTCCCAGCGGTAATTTATATCGCCGCTCACAGGCATTGAGTCAGGCTCTACTTCTCCATAAAAGCTGTCCTTGCTGTGGACAACGCCCACATGATATCGCTTGCCAAGCTTATCTTCTGACAGTTCAGCCGCAGCTTTTGCAAGGGCAGTTGTTACAGTGAAATCTGCTACAGCAGGGTAGCCCTCGGGGAGATATTCTTTTGACGTACCTTCGCCACGAACAGCCGCCGAAGCTATAACAAGGTCGCCACCGCTAACGGAAAGATCCATTCCTCCGCTTGTACCGATACGAATAAATGTGTCTGCGCCGCACTTTACCAGTTCCTCCACTGCAATTGCCGCAGATGGTCCACCGATACCTGTCGAGCACACAGTTACCTTTTCACCGTCAAGATAGCCTGTATAAACATTGTATTCTCTGTTTTGAGCCACCTGCTTTGCGTCATCAAGAAGTGCCGCTATTTTTGGCACTCTTCCAGGGTCGCCCGGCATAATAACATATCTGCCCACTTCATCAGGGATAGTTCTTATGTGAAATTGTCTTTCACCGTCCATAATGCTTGCCATAAAAATTCCTCCTCTCAGAATTATTCGTCGTATGGATAATTATTTTCTTCGTATAATTCATTTTCTGCAAAATTTTTTCCGGATTTCTGCTTTTTCTTTATATGTATAAGCACTATGATAAGCACTATTGCTATAATTGCAAAAAGTCCGCCTAATCCACAGAAAACAACTGTTAATATGGTATTGGTTGTATCATTTGGTGCATAAAACGTTTCAGGGTCGTCAGGGTCACAGAATATCTGGATCGTTTGTCCTCTTCTGTATCTGATGTTGCTGGAATATGTATTGCTGTGAGTGGTGTAGAGCTGTCCGTCAACGTTATATGAATACACTGGTGTGTAAACTGTGCTATATGATACGTGTCCGTCATCGTCCTCATGTCGTTCATCTTTACTGAGAATGTCTGATATTATAGCGTTGACTTCAAGAGTACATCTGTTTTTGAGTTGAGTTTGGTGTATTGCAAAACCTATTCCAACTGCAAGAAATGTCACTCCAACCAACATGAAAACTAACGCTATTATTTTCATTGCTGACTTGCTGTAATGCACATGAGATCTTTTGTAATAACGCATATTTTTCCCCCATTTAAGCATAAAAGCCAACACCTTAATATGGCGTTGGCTTTTGTTTTATCTTACTTTTCCATTTTCATTGAAATGTCAAACGCCTTGACTGAGTGTGTGATAGCACCGATAGAAATGATATCAACGCCCGTTTCAGCTATTGCACGGATTGTTTCAGAGGTCACGTTTCCTGAAGCTTCTAAAAGTGCTTTGCCATTTGTCATTTCAACAGCCTTTGCCATATCTTCATTTGTCATATTGTCAAGCATGATTATCTCAACGCCAAGTGTAAGAGCTTCTTTGAGTTCTTCAAGGTTTCCGACTTCAACTTCTATCTTGACAGTATGCCCCATTTTTTCTCTGAGAGCGTTTACTGCGCCTGTCATGCTGCCATATGCGTCAAGGTGAGTGTCTTTAAGCATTGCGCAATCTGAAAGATTGTATCTGTGGTTTTTTCCACCGCCTACTGTAACTGCATATTTCTGCAAAACTCTAAGACCTGGGAGCGTTTTTCTTGTATCCGCAACAGACGCCTTTGTACCCTTTACAAGCTCAACGCATCTGTTTGTTGCAGTTGCAACGCCTGACATATGCTGAACGATATTCAGTGCCGTTCTTTCGCCTTTGAGCAAGGCTCTTGTTGAACCTGTTATTCTTGCGATAATGTCACCTTTCTTGACCTTTTCACCGTCATGGATAAATATCTCACATTTAACATTGCTGTCAAGAAGCTGAAAAACTCTCATTGCCACATCAATTCCACAAAGAACGCCTTCGTCCTTTGAAACATACTTTGCTGTTGAAACTGAATTTTCGTCAACAAGATAATCCGTTGTAACGTCTATATAGTTGATATCCTCCAGCAGAGCTGTTTTAATGATATCGTCGATCTGAAACTGCATTAATCTCATTTGTTTTCCTCCATTTTTTCTTTGGATTTGAGCTTTTCGATAGCGTCCTTTAATACGATATAAGCGACAGTTGTAAGAGACCTTGCTTCAACATAATCTCTGTCTATTTTGAAATTACCGTCACAAAGGAAATTTTTTAGCTTTGTGACTTCTTCAAGATCAGGTGGCAAAGCCTCCTTATCAGGGATAACGAAATATGCACGCTGCATTATATCTCTTATCTCTGTTCTTATGCCCTGAGGAATGTGCGGGGCTTCATTGTCTATCTTGAAATCGTATGTTTCAAGGTCACCACTGTCAGATTTTATCTTCTCATTGATGTCAGCCGCAGCACGTCTTGAAAATACCAAAGCTTCAAGTAGGGAATTGCTTGCAAGTCTGTTATTGCCGTGAACACCTGTATGTGAACATTCGCCGCAGGCATAAAGCCTGTCAATGTTAGTTCTTGCATATGTATCAACATTTATGCCGCCCATAAGGTAATGATGACAAGGGAAAATAGGTATCATATCCTTGGTCATGTCATAACCTGCTTCGAGAAGCTTTTCATTTATCATAGGAAATCTGTTTCTGACAAACTCAGGGTCTTTGTGAGTGATATCAAGATAGAATTTGTCAGAGCCTGTTTTCTTGGCTTCAGCCATGATCGCATGAGAAACAACATCTCTTGGCGCAAGCTCCAGACGATCGTCATAGTTTTGCATAAATCTTTCGCCGTTGCAGTTTTTAAGATAAGCTCCCTCGCCTCTGACAGATTCAGAGATAAGGAAAGTTTCACGAGTGTGCTTGTTGTTAAAGCCTGTTGGGTGGAACTGGATATAGCTGAGATTTTTTATCTCTGCTCCAAGCTCATGAGCAATAGTTATGCCGTCGCCTGTTGCGATAGCGGAGTTTGTAGTGTATTCGTAAACTCTGCCTATTCCACCAGTTGCAAAAATGGCGAATCTGCAATTATATGTCGTATATTCGTTGTCATTAGTCAGCACAAGAATGGAAAAACCTGTTTCGGTTTTCTTTGCGTTGCACATAACGGCATTTTCAAGTATCTCAACATTATCTAGCTGTTGAGCATTTCTTAGTAGAGTTGTTTCGATCTCCAGACCTGTGGTATCGGCATGATGAAAAATCCTGTTCATACCGTGTCCACCTTCGAGAGTGCGGTGATAAGATCCATCAGGACACTTATCAAAGTCAGCACCAAGCTCTATGAGTTTTCCGATGTCAATATAGGCTTCGTCAACAAGGACCTGAGTGGACTCAGGATCATTTTCAAATCCGCCTGCTACAAATGTATCATGTTTGTGATATTCAGGCGAGTCCTTTGGATTGTCATAAACGCCTGCAATTCCACCCTGTGCAAGGGAAGAGTTACACAAGGTCAGCTCTCTTTTGGAAAGCACAAGTACATTTAAATCACGGGAAAGGTTAAGTGCTGCATATAGACCTGCCGCACCGCAGCCAGCGATAATAACGTCATAATTTTTGTTGTTCATATTTGTAACCTCTTTGTATGGCGGAGTGTCGCCAAGTGTTATGTAAAAATTACATCAGATATTACTCTGAAATAATTTATACTTATTCTATTATACCATATATTTTTTTCTTTTTCAACTGTTATTTGAATATATATTAACAAAAAAATGACTGCCTGCTCCCTAAAGGGAACAAGCAGTCGGAGGTTTATTATAGATCAACTAATAATCAAATATTAGTCACTCTGCAAATTGCTTTGTCAGCAAAGATTATTTGCCATAGTAAGCCTTGAGGTACATTTCCTTAAGCTCGCTCATCAGTGGGTATCTTGGGTTAGCACCTGTGCACTGGTCATCAAATGCGTCCTCAACCATGTTGTCGAGAGTGTCAAGGAAGTGCTTCTCGTCTACGCCGTAATCAGCGATAGTCTTCTTGATACCAACTCTTTCCTTGAGTGCCTCGATAGCGTCGATGAACTTGTTGAGTGTATCCTCATCGTTCTTACCAACGATACCAAGTGAATGTGCACACTCGCAGTATCTTTCAAGAGTATGTGGATACTGATACTGTGAGAAAGTACCCATCTTTCTAGGTGTTGGGTCAGCGTTGTATCTCATTACCATTGTGATAAGGAGAGCGTTAGCAATGCCGTGTGGCAGGTGATGATAAGCACCGAGCTTATGAGCCATTGAGTGGCAAACACCGAGGAATGCGTTAGCGAATGCCATACCAGCCATTGTAGATGCTGTAGCCATTTCCTCACGAGCCTTAACGTCTGTCTGACCGTTGTCATATGCACCTGGCAGATACTTAAAGATAAGTTTCATAGCTCTAAGTGCAAGACCGTCAGTGTAATCTGTAGCCATTACTGAAGCATAAGCCTCAAGAGCGTGTGTCAGAGCGTCGATACCTGATGCAGAAGTCAGACCTCTTGGAGCTGACATCATCATATCTGTATCAACGATAGCCATGTTAGGCATGAGCTGATAGTCAGCCAGAGGATACTTAGTACCTGTCTTTTCATCAGTGATAACTGCGAAAGGTGTTACCTCAGAACCTGTACCAGAAGATGTTGGGATAGCAATGAAGTATGCCTTCTCACCCATCTTAGGGAATGTGTAAACTCTCTTACGGATATCGATATATCTCATAGCCATATCGAAGAAGTCAGCGTCTGGATGCTCGTAAAGAACCCACATGATCTTACCAGCGTCCATTGCAGAACCACCGCCGATAGCGATAATTGTGTCAGGCTCGAAAGCTCTCAACTGAGCAACACCCTCAAGTGCACAAGCAAGTGTTGGGTCTGGAGCAACATCGAAGAATGTTTCGTGGAGAATACCCATTTCATCGAGTTTATCTGTGATAGCCTTTGTATAACCATTCTTATAAAGGAACTGGTCTGTTACGATGAATGCCTTTTTCTTGCCCATAACAGTCTTCAACTCGTCAAGAGCAACAGGGAGACAACCCTTCTTGAAGTATACCTTTTCAGGTGCTCTGAACCAAAGCATATTCTCTCTCCTCTCAACGACTGTCTTAATGTTCAGCAGGTGCTTAACGCCAACGTTCTCAGAAACTGAGTTGCCGCCCCATGAGCCGCAGCCGAGTGTGAGGGAAGGAGCAAAGTCAAAGTTGTAGAGGTCACCGATACCGCCGAGTGAAGAAGGTGTGTTTACGATAAGACGGCAAGTCTTCATTCTTGCAGCGAACTTATTGAGCTTTTCTCTCTCGTTTATGTTATCTACCCAAAGAACTGAAGTATGACCAAGACCACCGTTGTTTACGAGAAGTGCCTCTGCGATGTCAAGAGCGTCGTCAAAGTTCTTTGACTTGTACATACCAAGGATAGTTGTGAGCTTTTCGTGACCGAAAGCCTCTTCTGGAGCTGTGCTTGTAGCTTCACCAATAAGAACCTTTGTATCCTCTGGAACTTCAAAGCCAGCCATTTTAGCGATAGTTACAGGACGCTGACCAACGATCTTAGCATTAAGAGCACCGTTGATGAGCATTGTCTTTCTGATCTTGTCAGCCTCTTCATCATTAAGGAAGTAGCAACCTCTCTTAATGAATTCCTTCTTAACATCGTTGTAAACCGTCTTATCAGCGATAACTGTCTGCTCTGTAGCACAGATCATACCGTTATCAAATGTCTTAGAATGAATGATAGAGTTTACAGCGTTTACGATATCAGCAGAAGAATCAATAATAGCTGATGCGTTACCGGCACCAACACCGAGAGCTGGTGTACCAGATGAATAAGCAGCCTTTACCATTCCAGGACCGCCTGTAGCGAGGATTGTGTCAGACTCTCTCATTATCATATTTGTGAGTTCAAGAGAAGGAACGTCGATCCAACCGATGATACCCTTTGGAGCACCTGCTGCAACAGCTGCATCATAAACGATCTTAGCAGCAGCGATAGTTGACTTCTTTGCTCTTGGGTGTGGTGAGATTATGATACCATTTCTTGTCTTAAGACAGATAAGTGTCTTGAATATAGCAGTAGAAGTTGGGTTTGTTGTTGGGATAACAGCAGCGATAAGACCGATAGGCTCGTAAATTCTCATTGTGCCGTAAGCCTTATTTTCCTCAAAAACACCACAAGTTTGAACATTCTTGTACTTATTGTAGATGTGCTCAGCAGCATAGTTGTTCTTGATAACCTTGTCTTCAACGATACCCATGCCTGTTTCCTCAACAGCCATCTTTGCAAGTGGGATTCTTGCCTTGTTAGCAGCGATAGCAGCAGCCTTGAAAATCTTATCTACCTGCTCCTGTGTGTAGGTAGCGAAGATAGCCTGTGCAGCTCTTACTTCAGCGATCTTAGCAGTCAGAGCTTCCTCTGTATCGACGATGCCGACTGTTTTAGCTTCACTCTTTGCCATAAAATAAACCTCCAATAAATTAATTATTGTTTTTACTCTTGATAACTCCCGTAGGGGTTTTATCTTAACTATATTATATACGATTGTTATTTTTTTGTCAATCTTATAAAGTTACAGCTTTTTTGATATTTTACGTCGTTTTATTATGCAATATACATAAATATTGAACATTGTTTTATGATAGATTAACAATTCATGACCGTCAAATTGCACAATAGAAATCAGATTGATAAAAATTTATCATATATGCCGCCTAATAAAAGATTAATAAATATAAGATAAAAACTAAACAAAAATAAAACAGTTGTGAAAATAACGAAAAAATGCTTGACATTTAGAAAATCTGTAGTATAATATAGACATAACAGAGATACATAGAAAGCACGGAGATGTAAAGGTAATTTTACACAATAAGGCTGTTGAAAAATCGATGTATACTCTGAAACTCGACTTAATACCATATTTTAAAATAAAAGGAGATATGACTTATGAAACTTGATAACTTTGTAGCATCCAGCGACATCTATGATGTTTATGAATCTGATGGAATGGCAGTCAGGATCTATAAGAAGCCTGAATACAAGGAAAAGTGTCTGTATGCGGCTCTTACACACGCAAGAGTTGAAACAACACTTGGCAATTCCTTTATAAAGATGCCTGTTCTTCACGAGGTTTCCGTTATCGACGGCAAATGGGCTATAACAATGGACTTTATAAAAGGTAAGACTCTTCAGCAGCTTATGGACGAAAATCCAGACAAGAAAGACACGTATCTTAACCAGTTTATCGACATTCAGTGCGAGATACACGCTCAGTATATGCCACTTCTTTCAAAGCTGAAAGATAAGATGGCAAGACAGATCAAGACTCTTGGTCAGATCGACGAGATAAAGAAGTATGAGCTTCTCACAAGACTTGATTCAATGCCAAAGCACATCAAGCTTTGCCATGGTAACTTTGAGCCAAAGAACGTTATCATCAATGACGAAGGTACTTATGTTATCAATTGGGGTTCTGCTAGACAAGGCAATGCTTCTGCTGACGTTGCAAGAACATACCTGCTGTTCTGCCTTAATAATCCTGATCTTGCTGAGGCTTATCTTGATAAGTATTGCGTAAAGAGCGGAACATCTAAGCAGTATGTACAGGCTTGGTTGCCGATCGTTGCAGCAGCACAGCTCATTAAGGGCAAACCAGAGGAGAAGGATCTGCTCATGAAGTGGATCGACGTTGTAGATTACGATTAGTCTTTTCGTCAGGTTGTAACAAATTTGTAACCTCTTATTGTGCAAATAGCTAAAAAATGATTTATCCCGATTATGAGTTTCGTCATAATCGGGATATTTTGTTACAATTCTTTATAATCTCTTTACAGAGTAATTTTCATGTGATATAATGTGAAACTGTTGAAATATGACATAATGATTTAGGACTACAGAGGTTATTCGGAGGATCAATATGAAAAAGCTAATGATAGCTGTTGCTATAGTTTGCACTATGTTTGCTTTCCCGGCTTGTGGAAAAAATGCCGATAATAAAACAGAAAATAATGTTAATCTTACAAATAATGACGTAACGACAGCTCAGACAGAGGTTACTGATGAAGTGCCAGACGAAACTACTTCACTCCCTGACAGAAGCACTCTTGAAAAGATACCAGATGAGGCTGTTGATTCGTTTAATCAGGTCGTAGATGTCTGCAAGGAGATATATCCTTTGGCTGAAAAAGCAAAAAGGCTTTATGGTTATACAGGCACTAAGACTGTGAATAAAAAGAATTGTTACATTTTTGTTATATATGATAAAAATGACGATGTGTTGACAAAGGTGGCAACTGTCGCTGCCGAGGTCGCATCAGATAAGCTTTACGTTCTTGATGATGAAACAGGAAGTGCTGAAAAAATCAATACCGAGGATGTTAAAACTCAATCTACAGAGTCATGGGCAGATCAAGTAACTGAGTCTTTTGCTGAATACTATCAGAGCAAAGAGGTTAACGACCATCTTGCTGCAGTTGTTGAAACAGCTGCGGTTAAAACAGTTCGCTAATACTTTATATAAAAAAATCACACCAGAAAATTTTCTGGTGTGATTTTTTTATTCGATCTCTTCGCTGTTGTTAGTATCAGTGCTTGTGATGATATTTGTTGCATATGTAAGTGTAAGCAGGCTGTCACCCAAATGGACGTTTTCCACAACTATGTTTTCATAGTCGATGCTAAGATCATAATGTGAAAAATTCCAGAACGCTTTCAGACCAAGATTTACAAGCTGGTCTGCAATAGCCTGAGTGTTTGCCTTCGGTATACAAAGCACAGCTACAACAGGGGAGTTTGCTTCGCAAAAGCTTTCTATATCATTAGTGTGACGAATCGGTATGTTTCCTACCACTTCACCAGTGAGCTTAGGGTTTATATCAAATATGCCAATGAGATTGCAGCCCCTTGTTTCAAAGTTAATATGTGTGGCGATAGCTTTACCGAGGTTTCCTGCACCGATAAGTATGGTCTTGAAATGCTTGTCTACTCCGAGTATCTTGCCTATTTCCATTCTAAGCTCATCAACGTGATAGCCATATCCCTGCTGACCGAATCCGCCAAAGCAGTTAAGGTCTTGTCTTATTTGTGAAGCCGTGAGCTTCATTCTCTCAGAAAGCTCCCTTGAAGATATTCTTTCAAGTCCTTCTTTTTGAAGCTCACCTAAAAATCTATAATAACGTGGCAGTCGTTTTATTACTGATGCGGATATCGAACCGTCTTTAGACATATATTTACACTTTCCTTTACTAATAAACATGATTGATAAATAAATAACAATATCACATAATATAATAGCACTAATCTTTTCTTTTGTCAAGGACTTGTAAACTCTCTGCGGTCTTAAAAAAAGCAGCCTCGTTTTACAGAAGCTGCCTTATGTACATTAATTTTATTCTAGATCTTTTTTCTTTACAGAAGCAACACAGAAGTCAATGCGTTCTTCATCATCTTCTTCATTTCCTGAACCTGTGAGAGGAACTCCTTTTGTTGGATCGATCCCGTCAACAGCTGTAACAAGCCCTGTGCCCTCGCCAATAGAAGCACCCGGTACTCTGAACTTTGTAATGTCGATAGGCTCGATAGAGGTCTCAACAGGCTTTTCAAGCTGTGGTATCCACTCGTATGGTACACGATAAGCTCTGTAGATCATGTTGCTTTTGAATGTTCCAGCAAAATTCTTGAAATAAGGGTTTACAAATTCCCAAACTATTTCATGGTCAGGTGTAACCTCAAGAAGATGTCCATCTGAACCTTCTGTAATAAGAGTGTTTCCGTTCGGAAGTCGCTGTGCAGAGCTGATGTATGAGCTATAGAACTTAGAAGCGTCAGTAAAAAGCAGATTTCCTGCTTCAAGGGGAGTGTACTGCCATGTTATTTCAAGTGTAACAGGATTGAATTGAAGTACTCTTGAGTAATCTCTGTGTGCATTGTTCACGCCTGTGAGGGAAGCAGGGTTAGGTGTGCCGTAGCCACCCTCACCACCGTTATCGAATACCAACAGGTCGCCCTCTCCAGGAAGTCCCTTTGGTATCATGTGCAGGTGGTGCTGACCAATTATCCAGCCAAGCTTCTTTGTGGCTTCGCTTTCGTTGAAGTTAGGACCTACACGCCATACTATCTTACCTGTTGATTTCTCGATAATTCCGAGTATGTTTGAGTTTCTTGCGTCAAATATGATATTGTCCGGGTGGAAGCGTTTGTCGCCTGCGTCATACCACTTATTTTCGCCAAGGGTAGAGAAGTTGTTTATGTGCATCCAATCTCCACCTGCCTCACCGTGAAGGCCAGGGTTTCTGAATAATGCGTTCTTTGCGGCCTCGTCAAAGCCAAGCTCATCAAAGTGGTCGCTTGCACGCCAGCTCCAAATTATATTGCCTTCCCAATCCACTTCGATGATCTTATCGTCGATAAGTCTTTTATCTGAAATATCGTGGTTGTAGAGGTTCTCGTGAGTAAGGATAAGTGTATTGCCACTGTCTGTCTTTGGCTCACCATTTGGATAATAGTAACCCACAGTGCTGCCCTCACGCTGAAAATCATGGTGCTGTCTAGCCATATAGACCGGTTCTTTACCCGGGTCGGCAACAAGTTCAGTTTTGTCGAATTTCCATACGATATGACCGTCCCAGTCTACCTGAACAAGATCAAGTTGATCCTGATATGCATATTTACCTCCTCTTGCTCCTGTTGTGCCCATTACATATCCGCCTGGGAGTATTTTGTTAGGAAATCCTCCCAGTCCAGCCCAAAGTTTTACTTCATTGCCATTCATATCTATGAGCAGAGCACCTTTAGCGGACGGGAAGATCGTATAGCCGCTGTAGGCTTTTTCTTTGTTGTATATTGTAACTCCTGTTGGATAAATGCTTGGATAACCCATGTCTGATTCCTCCTTGTTTATTTGTCTGCTTTTGTCAGGTCTGCCGTTACGTTATCTGGAAATGCTTTTTTTGCTGAGTCTGGATAATAAAATTCCCTTATGTTGTAACTGTTGGGATATTTACCATTCTCATACGCCCACTTATTTATTTCATCAAGATGAGATGCAGCTTCCTCAGAAAGTCCCAGTTTAATACTGTACTGTTCCCAGTTTGTTTTGAAATCATCTGGTTCGATTCCATATTTCTTTGATATTTTTTCAGCCGACTCATCTAAGTTGTCATTTATGTATTTAACGCTTTCATCAAGTGCTTTAAGATAGTTCGTAAGAGTTTCAGTATTGTTCTTTGCAAAGTCGCTTGATGTTATAAGATAAGCAGATACGTTTATCCCTATATCTTTTGCAGATGCGACCTGAGTCCAGCCCTCTGCTTCATATTTTTTTATAGCTGAGCCTGTAACGATAGCGGCTGATGCCTCACCGTTATGTGCAACTGCTATTTGAGTTGATATGGAATCTGTGTTGACGTTTTTCTGCTTTGACGGGTCAAGTCCTAAATAAGTCTGAGCCTGCCAGTTGAGGTATTCTGAAACTGTTCCAATAGAAGTTATCCATCCTTCACTTTCATCTAAAGCATCAAGATCATCTTTGTATTTTGGTGCAACAAAAAGACCGCCGTTATATGAAACGCTAGAACTTAGATCTGAAAAAATCACAAGATTAGTGTTATTGAGAGTATTTCCAATTCTGTTTACAGCAGCAAAATCTGCAAGCAGTCCTGTATCTGCTGTGCCTGTTGCAATAGCGTCAACTGTGTTAATGCCGGCAGCGTATTCTGATGTTTCGAGAGATATACCATATTTCTCAAATATTCCTTGCTCCATACCGATATAGTCGGCATACTGATCTGGCTGACCTGTCATGTTCGCAACCCTCAAAACGCTAAGCTCTTTACCGTCTTTGGTAACCTTCTTTGCGGTTTTTCCGCTTGATGAACTACCGCATGATGCAAGAAGAGTTGCTGTCAATGCTGTCGATGCTATTATTGCGATTATCTTTTTTATGTTCATTTTTAAATCTCTCCTGTTAAATTAATTATTTTACGTCAAAGTGTTTAAGTTTTTTCTTGCCAATAAACTGTAGGATCCTGTCAGCAGCAAAGCCAATCACAGCAAGTGTGACGATTCCTGCAAAAGCCCAGCTTGTTTTGTAATAAAGCTTCGAGCTGTTTATAAGATAACCAAGGCCATCACTGCCGACCAGCATTTCAGCTGCCACAACACAGATGATAGCTGAGCTAAGTCCTAGTCTTATTCCAGTGTAGATATTAGATACCGCTGATGGTACAACTACTGTGAAAAAAACTCTTGCTTTTTTTGCCCCCATGCAGGAAGCTGCTTCCACGAGCTGCTTATCAGTTGAAGCCACACCCGCTATAGTGTTTACGAACATAGGGAAGAATGATGCGTAGAAAATAAGTGCTACTTTTGATTCTTCGCCTACTCCGAACCACATTAGAAAGAGTGTCGTCAATGCAATAGCAGGCACGAATCTGAAAAAGCTAAGTATAGGTTCAACGAGCCAGCGTACAGGTCTGAAATTTCCTACAATAAGACCCATAGGAACAGCAAAAATTATTGAAAGTAGCCAGCCTTTTATTACTCTTCCGACGCTTGCAACAATATCACTCCAAAGAGTTCCGTCTTTGATAAGTTCCTTCATGCTGTCGATCGTTTCCTTTGGGCTTGGAAGAAAATATTCATCATATTTCAAAGATCCTATTCCCCAAAGGGCAATTATTGCTACCCATGATATGATGCCACATTTTAGTATCTTCTGTATAGCAGAGGACTTTGTTTTATTATTTTCCATCTTTAATGTCCTCCTTATTAAATATAGTACAGCTCTGAGTCATCAAGAGCTTTGTTTACGAGAATATTTGTAGTGTTTTCATCAATAGTGTAAAGCTTCTTGATAAGTACTTTTACCTTATCACCTTTTTTCAGACGGGAAGCGTTCAGCGGATATCTGCCTGTTACTGAGATACCGTCTATGGAAGCTTTAACCTCAAAGGCGTTTCCTCTGAATGAAACTTCTTCCACAACGGCATCCTCCATTGAGCTTTCAAACTGGTGATACTCGCTGTCTTCAAATTTGTTTATCTCGATAAACTCAGGTCTGATTATAGCTGAAGTCTTGCCCTCTGCTGTTTCAAAGCCTTTGAGCTTGCTGTAGTCCTCGATAACTGCGGACTGACCGATAAACTGAGCAACAAAAGGAGTTTTAGGTTCAAGGTATATCTTAACTGGATTGCCTATTTGCTCAACTCTGCCTTTGTTTGTGATAACAATTTCGTCTGCGACCTCTATTGCTTCGTCCTGATCGTGTGTAACGAAAATGCTTGTTATGCCTATTTTATCAATAGTATCACGAAGCCATGTTCTCAGTTCTTTTCTTACCTTTGCGTCGATAGCTGCAAAAGGTTCGTCAAGTAGAAGGAGTTCAGGCTGAGGTGCTAGTGCTCTTGCAAGAGCGATACGCTGCCTTTGACCTCCGCTAAGCTGGTCAGGATAACGCTTGCCAACGTCAGGCAAGCCAACAAGTTCAAGAAGCTCAGCCACACGTTGTTTGATAAACTTCTTATCTTTTTTCTGAACCTTCAAACCATAAGCTATATTATCGTAAACTGTCATAAAAGGGAAGAGCGCATAGCTTTGAAAAACAAATCCGATACCTCTTTCATTTGATGGAAGTTTGTTGACATTTTTACCATCTATAATAATATCGCCGCTATCCTGTTTTTCCAAACCTGCAAGCATACGCAGGATAGTTGTTTTACCGCTGCCGCTCGGTCCGAGCAGACCGATAAGCTTTCCCTTTTCAATACCAAAACTTACGTTATCCGAAGCTTTAAAATCGCCAAAGCTTTTATTAATGTTTTTTAATTCTATATACATAGCTGACAACTCCAATTAAGATATATTGCTGTGATAGTTCCAGTGTCAACATCGCTGCATTCGCTTATTAATCTTTGACAATTTAAGCTCCTCACTTTCAATTCATATCAAGTCGATATGATTAGTATGCTTTTATTATACATGATTTTATGGAAATGTCAATAGTTATGAGTGATTTTTGTGAAATCATACATATATGATAGGAATACTTTATTATTGTTGTACATTTTATTCATAACTAACATATGTGAGAAATATGATATACAGAAATGTTTGATAATACTCTTGACAAAGTGCGTAAATAGTGATATAATCACTATATTCATAGTAAAACTATATGAATAATATAATATATATTGGAGGAAATAAAAAAATGCTTACAGAACTGACAAACCAGAATTACAACGAGCTGATATCAGCAGACAAACCGCTTGTTATAGAATTTTACTCACCTACCTGTGTTCACTGTAAAAGAACAGAGGCAGGGCTTAACGAAGCTGCAGAAGAGCTTGGAGAAACCGCTATCATAGCTAAGTGTGATATCACCTCTCAGCCAGATCTTGCGAAGAGATATGACGTTACAGCACTGCCAACACTCCTTTTTATAAAGAACGGTGATATCAAAAACAAGCTTGAGGGTTTTACACACAAGCTGATAATTCTTGACAATATTAAGAGATTATAAAAAATCAGTCCGATGTTTTGAGCATCGGGCATTTTTTTGAGCAAAAGGTCTTGACAAAGTAGGGAGTTTATGATAAAATAATAATGTTGTGTTGTATGCGGGTGTGGCGGAATTGGCAGACGCGATAGATTTAGGTTCTATTGGCAACACCGTGCAGGTTCAAGTCCTGTCGCCCGCACCATACGAAAAGCCGCTTGTTTACGTCAAATGGCGTAGATAGGCGGTTTTCTTTATATTCTAAAATGCTAAAATATGCGTAAAAATGATAAAATATTAGCCTAAACGATAAGCATATGACACGAAATATGACATGACCGCAGCTGATTTAATATCACCTGCGGTCATTCTTCTACATTATTTGTTATTTTCCCATGCGAGTTTTTCGAGTTCGTATTGTGAACGGATACGAGGAACTGCCTCTCCCCTATACCAGCGTCCCACAATGGTGCTAGAAACTTCTAGCTTGTCGGCTATTTCCTGCTGGGTAAGACCTATTCTGTCAATGGTTTTTTTGGCGTTAAAATCTCGCTGAGCATTAAAATATCCGAATTGAAACGTCCCCTGCAATTCAATATTAATTGGGAAACGTTCGCCGATGTCTGCGTCAACGTCGTTGTATCGTTCTATGATGTATTCTTTCATTTCAGGTGTTATTCGTTGGGCTTTCATTGCTGTCATAAACATAAATGTTGTTCCAGCCATTGGATTTGTGCAAGCATTTCTAAATCTTAGATTAGTGTCCAAGTCAGGACACTCTCGAATTATTCTACCATATATCTGTCCTAATAAATATATCTGTCTCTTAAATTCTTCCGTTGTCATAGGTTTCATAGCAACCGCTCCTTTTCATTAATTTCCTATATTGTAGCACTAAAATCTGCACTTGTCAATATCAAAGTGCAGATTTTATATACTTTGACAAATACGAATGTAGGTTTTAGTGCAATCGTACAAAGTGTTCTGTATATCATTGACATATATATGTATTGATGATATACTATAAAAAAAACAGAGCAGGAGGAGTAGTTATGAAACAGAAAAGCACCTTGCTACCCGACATGGTAGTGGCTGATAACATCGAACTGATACGGCATATCGGTCACACAGCGACCCACACGGAGATAGCTGACGCCATGAGAGCATATGCGTTCGACAAATTCATTCACAGATATAGTTTTGACTATGCCTGTGAAAAAGCTAATGCGTATCTGCTATCGGAAGAGGGATTGAACAACCTGTGCGTACTGAAATGTATAAATAACTGGTATTATGGCGGACGCCAGATATATGTTTTTGATGATGATTTTGCCAGCCTGCTGAGTGGTCAGGGCAAGTCAGATTTGCACATCAGTACAGAAACGTTGATGCAACTGCCATGCAATAGTTTTTATGTTCAGCGCAAACACCAGGATAGTCTAGGATTTTTCGTTGATATCCAGGACAACGATATCTGCATGGCTGAATTCTTTGATGGTGATCGTCCGGACGGATTTGTAATGCGTTTCACGGCCGATGATACCGTTGAGGGTATTCTGCAGAAAATGGTGGGTTCTGAAACCACCATTAATGATAGTTTGGTGACTGAATACGCTGAAATGTTGCAATTTGTTGTCTACCTATCAGCCGTAAACGCTGAAATCGCACCTGTTACGAAACGTCAGGTGCAAAAGAAACCCACCGCACAACGCCCTCAGAAGCCGTCTGCACAGCCACAGAAATCAGCCATAGCCAATGTAGGATACCGCATTGGCATTGCCGTGCGCAAGCATAGGCAGGCTGAAAGCAGTGCCAGCCATCAGCACAGCCCACAAGGACACAGCGCACCGAAAGCACCGCACATCAGACGAGCGCACTTCCACGGCTACCATACCAACAACGGCTATCAGGTGAAGTGGCTGAATACGATTTTTGTAAACGCTGAACGTGATGATAACGATATCAGCACGATTCACAAGGTGCTGCAATAACTGTGTACCGCAATAAAAAAAGCCGCCAGGGCAAAGCGCTCTGACGGCTAAATTTATGCGAATTTTATGCGAAATTTATGCGACTACTTTTTGATTTTTTCACGCAGTTTTTTGATGAATTTCTTTCCGGCTATGCCGTTCGGTTTATATCCCCACGCTGACAGACGGCTGTTGATAGCACCGACAGTGCCTTTGCCGATGATTGCATTATCGTCCAGCTTTTCGCCGTCAAGTATCAGCAACTGTTTCAGGGCATACGACCCGTCTGTGCTCGCACCTTTCTTGTATCCTTTTGTCTCCAGTGTGGGCGGATTTATAACGTTCTGGTTTTTCGGACGCAGAACGCCAAGAACATGGTTGTAATTGTGTTTGATTTTCGTGCATGGGTCATTTTTGCCCAACCAGTTCTGATCGTAGCTGTAGAAATACCTTGTGTTACCCTCGCCTGTGGCTATGGCAACATGACCGATACCGCCGTTCAGACTACCGCCCCACACAACGATATCACCCTTTTTCGGAACGAATGACGGCGTGTTTTTAATTCTGATAAAATAGCCCTTGACCGCCTGCTTGTCGAAATCTTCGTAGATTTGTCTAGCATACAGACCTGTGAACATACCGCATTTGACAACATCTTTGTTGTACTGGTTCGCCAGGTCAAAACACTGTACACCGTACAACTTATCGAAATTAATGCCCTTGCCCTTGTACTTTTTTACAAATTCATCGAATGTCATAGTTTAGTCCTCCTTGTCCTTGAAAACTCCAAATTTTGCCACTATTTTGTTTATCCAACTGGCTTGTGGGTTTATCTCTCCGTAATTTTCCAGTATAGAAACTATTTCCATAGCAAAAATATATCCGAAAACAGCTAGTGCGGTTATCGTTCCTGCAATGCCTGCCAGTTCGCTATGTCCGTAGTAGTGACCCAGCTGCTCAAAACCGATTTCCGAACCGATTGCCACGCCCATGACAACTATTTCGGCTAGTTTGTTCAGACCGCCCTTGCGCATCTTTGACGACCTAACGTCGCCTTTGCAATAGGCTTTTATCCAGCCAGTGGCAAAATCAGCCAGTGCAAGCCCTATCACGATCATCAGCATTATTATGTACTTCACTTTACTACCTCGCTTTCGTATTTCTGCCCTGTGATTGTTGTATACTCCTCAGCCGTGATCCACTTACCGACGGCGGTGTGCACCATAGCAGCCGACCACAAACGGTTGTCATAGTATCTCTTGACCTTTGCATAGTTTTTACTCATCGCTGCTCACCTCCAACTCAACACCGTTCAGCATAGCCAGAAAATCGACGTTTGCCTTTATCCTGTCTATCTCGGTGACTTTGGGTTTGCGGAAATTATCTTCCGTCAGTCCTAGCTTCTCCATCATCTTTTTTTGCAATTCCGTCATGTTGTACCTCCTATTTCACTCAGTTTCACGATATACTCTTCTTCTGACGGCACTGGTATATGGTAATTATCGTTGCTGTTTTTGAATGTTACTGAACCGCCTGCCTCAACTGTTAGGTTTCGCAGAAAATCATCTGGTATTAACGATGATATGTCGGTGACGATTGGTGTTTCTAGTTCGTAGTATAGGATAACGCCCTGCATTGCCTGTTTAAATGCGGCTGCGTCGGTGTAGGTGGTGTCTTTGACCTGAATTTGCGAAACTCTGGTACTACTTCCGTCTAGCGTGAGTGTTTTATCGACAAATACATTGGAACTTCTCGCAACTGTCACATATTTACTGCACAATATATTATAAACGATTGTTCCAAACGCACCTAAATATTTAAAATTGAGATGTTTCACGGACGCATAGAAATGATTTCCAACACCGGAAGTCGTATTAAATCCCCAATTCAGCGTCCCCAAATCAACGCTGCCGACACATTGAACGTATCGTTTATTTTCGTAATCAACGTAATTTCGTGCCGTTCCTGCACTCCAGCCGTAGCCAGGCAGATTGCGGATTGCTTCGGGGATAGGGTAGGTGCTATCACCCACAGCGACCTCTGTCACTCCTGCACTGACAATCTCCCCAGCATTATACGGATAATAATCGGCAGGGAACATTTTCTCAAATTCTTCCACTGTGCTAGGTTCGTTGCCTGATCCGAACATGAGGGTGAGGTCAAACAATTGCAGTGTAAATTTGTATGTGCCTGCGGTTGCGCCTGCAAATGCACGATAATACAGGGCACCATTTTTAACGCTAGATTGCAGGGTGTATATTCCCTTTTCAGTGGAATGTTCTGATTCATATCCGTTTGAAATATTGGCATTGTTATCGCCAAAACGCACTACAACATTTGCAGTTGGGTTGCTTGCGTCTTTTACGCATTTCCCCAATACCTTATGACCATGTGCGCTAATTATATTTGACGTGTCAGCTTCGATACGGCTAATCCACTTATCCTCGGTAACATCTTCGTCAATCGTTACTGTAACATGAATTATGCTGTCAGGTATCAGCTGGTTAAACACAATCGACCTACCACCAATATTCTTAATCGACATCAGCTTACCGCCTGTAGGCACAGCCTTCTGATATGCCGTTTCGCTGTCGGTTTCAAACTGGTGCGTGATACCCTGACCTATATCATACAACGCATTTACCCTACGTTGCAGTTCCTTGTCAGACAGCTTTACCGCAGAAATTTCAGCCGTGTTTTCAGCGATTTTCCCGACAGCCGTCACATAATCATCAGGCAAACTGTCAGCCACCGCCTGTGCTGTCTGTGCGGCGGTTTCAGCGGCTGTTCTGTCCTCTGCGACCTTAGCGGCATGGTCTGCCACTGTGGTCTTGTCGGTTGCTACCTGTTCTGCCAATGTCTGCACAGCCTGTCTATCAGCTGCTGTGCTATCAGCATTAGTCTTGGCAGTTTTGGCATACCCCGCAGTTATTACCTTGTCAGCCTCAGCCTGCTGTGCTGCCGTTGACGCTTGGGCTGCGGATACCTTGGCATTGTTCTGTGCAGTGACCGCCTCAGCACGTGCAGTTTCTGCACCCTGCATGGCAGTGTCTGCCTGTGTTGCGGACGTTTCAGCAGATGCCTGTGCGGTTTCCGCACGGCTTGCCGCCTGCGTTGCCGTGTCGGCTGATTTCTCTGCGGCTGTGGCAGATTTCTCAGCGTTTTCTGCCGCTGTAGTAGCCGTTTCTGCGGCGGTGACGGCTGTCTGCATATCTGCGTGTGCCTGTCTGCCTATGGCGTCTATGCGGTCTAGTGCGTCCACCGCCACATCAGGTGACGGCACAGCATTATCACCGATAGCCGCACCTATTCTCAGGCGGAATATGCGTGATTTTTTAACCAAAATATATTCATCGCCTGACAGCTTTTTTGCACATATCTGACACGATACTGTCTGTGCTGACCGCAAGATATCTGCTGTTGGTGTCCACTGTCCACCTGTGATATCGACCTCGTAGACAGTGTCGTCGCCGTAGTCTATCGTTAGCACATAGCGGTCTGCGCCGTCTATTTCCATGCCCTCGACTGTCACAGGACGTGCATTCGTTTCGCCTACATATCCTAGCAGGGCGGTGCTTAGTGTTACGTCATAGTCTGAATTTAATGTTATCGTCATTTAATCACCCCTCTTTACTCTATTGCAATATAGTCAACATAGAATGTTCCTGTCGGCACGTTTTCCACTGTTGACCCGTTATTAGATCCCATGCAGACGGTCAGATAGTACGACTTTCCCGAACCACTAACGTGGGTACAGTAGTTCTGATATGGTGTTGGTGCGGCTGTCTGCCGTAGCGTTGCTATAACCTGCTTAGGTGCAAAGGTCAGTCCAAGCGGTATCTGCATCAGTGGATTCGCTTTCGTCATCTTGTATTCCACAGTGCCATAGTGTATCTTGCCGGCTCGGCTCAGTATCTCATCGATTTCCTCGCCTGCGTGTTGCATAGGATAGTCATTTTCAGTGATATCCTGCGCCTGTATATTTTCAGCCATTATCTCGCCCCCTTAAAGCTGTTCTTCAACGCTCAGACCTACCGCAGAAATGTCTGCTGAAAGTCCTCCGTCAAAGTTAAAACCAAGATTTGTTATTGGTATATCATAGCTGTCTGTGCCGTTGGTGTAGGTCACCACGTCACCGATATCGAAACGTGGGTCACCAAGTCTGTGATACAATTCTGTTGTATACCATGAAAAACCACCTATCCTGCGCCACAGAGATTGTAGCAAAGACTCTGTCATGTACGGATTTTCAAACTCCAAAACTCTACCCTGTGTTGTGTCCGTCACGCCAAGCGACAACGTTTCATCATCACTCACTTTGCAGATAATGCCCACGATAACGTTCTGCCTTTCAGACAGTGTTGGCAGGTCTATTGTGTTGGGATCAAGCGTTTTCACCGGTTTGCCATACCACTTTCGGACGTACTTTCCGTACCTGTCAACATAACCAAACTCGCCCTGAGCAGAAGCCAGATAGGACAACATTTGGCGCATGGTCACGTCTTTCGGTACTGAGCTGACCTTGAAGTAAAAGTATTTTGAGTACAGCACCTTGCCGTTCTTATCTATCAACCTTCTGCCGTTCTTGTCACGCAGTAGTCGCACCTCTGTGTAATCATTTCCATTCTGCAAACCAAGCTGTCTGCATATGTCGTCTTCAACGGCTTTATTCCAGTTCGGCATAGGTATGTGAGGTACATATGACTTATCCGAAAAGTACAGCCTGTCCGCCATTGTCAGCTGAACACTGCCACCCGACTTTTTCGACTTAACGCAGGTAAAACGTCCCATTGGTACCTTTTCGTCTGAAAGTATGCCGCTAGTTTCGTAGTCTACGAGATATAGATATGTGTCATACTCTTTGCCGAGAAACGCTGTTTCAGTGTCACTTATGGTCATGTTCCACGATTGCGAACATACGGCACCCAGCTCGATGTCATCGGAAAGGCTTGTTGCCTGCATGGAGCTATCAGCTGACATAATGCTGTCACCTGATATAACGCCCTCTGCATTCTCTATCCACAACCTCCAAGTACGGCAATAGCTCTCGATACGCTGAGAGACGGGTTCATTCTGTACTGTATACAATTTTACCGCCTCCTAGCATTCGATTAGGTCTACTGCAACATTTTTCAGATACTTCATCGGTGAGACCCACTTTAGCACATCATATTTTGTGTCACCTGCATACATGGTACACGTTTGCTCAACAAATGTTTCATCTGTAAATGTCACGCTGAAAAACGGCTTGCTTACGTTAGAAATGTATTGATTTATCAGTGCGACTTGCTCACCTGTGAGGTGTACCCATGATATGATTAACTTCTTCTTTATGCACACCATATCGCCGACTAACTTTCCGTTTGCTGAACGTCCTGTGTTATCCGACCAGATTTTGTTGTTCTGTACCTGCAAATCTGCAGGTACAGGCATTTCTACGCCGTCGAATTTTAGCATTGTGTCACCACCTCACTTTAGTGCAACGGACTCTTGCCTGTCCGTCTGGTTGTATCGTTTATCCCGTCAACAGCAACTTTCACGAAACTGTTCTTGTCAGGAACGATTTTAACTGTCATTTCATTGTTTCTGCTACCGCTGTTCTGAGTATCTCTGTTTGCTTCACGTACTGCCTGATATACCGCTTGACTGATTGCCGCAGTGATCTGATCGTTACTTGCAACAGCGTTCCTGCTGCCGATAGAACCGACCATTTCAGGTGCACCGTTTTCTCTTGCAACAAATAGCTGACCTGTCGCAGGATAACCGCCTCTTGCATATCCCTGAACACGATATCCAGGTGCTGTATAGCTTATCTGTGGTATAGATACAGCTTGCCCCATAGCGGCGAGAATGCCATTTGAGGCTATCTGTATTGCAGGTACCGCACTATTGAACGAATTGAAGAACTGGACGTGGAAACTATCTGCCTTGTCGAGAATTGTGTTGAAAATGTCAACTATATCGTTGATGAGGCTATTTTTCCTCAGGTCAATTCCGTTTTTAAAGCGGTCTATAAATTTGATACCAATTGAGGTTGTCGTGGACTTTGTATCAAATGTTGTAACGGCTGATTTTGCTGTATTTGCTACGTAAGTGTTCATAAACGTTGACAGTGATTTTATGCCGTTCATGAAGCCTTGGAGGAAGAAGACACCCTGCTGAAACGTCTTTCTTGACGGCGAATGTTCATCAAGAGCTGTTGCACTTGCTTTAACTGCCGCAAGCCCTATTTGTGACGCTACCTCAGTTACGCTTTTGCTCTTTGACTTAATACCCTCTGCCAATCCTAAGCTTCCATTTTCGCCATTCTTTGTCATTTGATACATGAATTTTGCGCCATAGTTTCTGTCAATGTCAATGCCCAAACTATCAAACAGGTTAGAAATTTCACCGCTTATCGGCTTATAGGCGCTCCGTACTCGTTTGCCAACTATGTCGGTAAGATTTTTTTGATATTCTTCTTCTCCTCCGAACCCTGTCTTCAACGTTGCTTCCATTGCTTCTTTTGCGGTTGCTGTTGCGTTTGTAGTACCCTCTGCAATGGCATTCTCAAACTCATTGTAAATGCCATTAACAATGCCTGACATTGTATTTTTTAGATTCGTCTTTTGTTTCTCATAGTCAGAATCTATCAGTTTTATCATATTTGAATACAGTTGCATATTTTCTTTGTACTTCGACTCGTCAATAAGTCCATTATTAAACATGGCATTTACCTTGAGTTTAAACGTTTCCAAAGATGTTTTTACGCTTGTATGGTTATCTTCTATGTTCTTTGATAAATTCTTGTAGGTTGTTTTGAGCTCTTCGGCTTTTTCTTTGAAAGTATCAAGATCTTCAAAGTCTATGTTAGCAAATCCTTTTACAGCATCATTAAATTTGACTTGTTCTTCACTTGCTGTTACACTCAACTCTTGAATGGTACTCATTACATCTTGCAAGTCTTTTATATCTTTTTCAGTTGCGTTTCCTGCTGACATTTTATCGAGCAATTGTTGTGCACGGTCATTTAAATCGTCAGTAGAATTTTCAAAATCTTTTTGAAAATTTTGAAGAATAGTCGTCATACTACCAACATCAATTCCAAGGCTTTTTGCGGTCTTTTGCGACTGATTACGAAAAGCAGTGAAGATTTTATCTGTGTTGAATGAAAATTCTGATTTCATGTTTTCAACCAGACTATTGAGAGAATCTTTTATTTTCTGTATTTCGTCTGCTGAAACTGTCTGTGTGTCTTTCAATGACTGTTGAAAATTATTTAGAACTGACAAGCTTTGCTCAACAGAATCATGTGCATCGCTTATCTTGCTATCATAATCAGATAATTCCCTGTTTAATTTCTGGACTGATGAAAATTGAGCATTGAGATAATCTGTGAATTCATCAATTTTCATTCCGCCATTATTAAATAGTAAACTATCGATATAAGCTTTGTCAGCAGCGATTATTTCATCGTCTACGCCTTTAAGCGCTCCGACCATTCCCGCTATAGCTGTCGTTATAATTCCGATAGCAAGGCCTGTTCCACCGCCAAACAGCCAAGATACTCCCAATCCACCTACGATTAACGCAGTATCTCCTAGTGCTGATTTCCATGTAAGAGTATCCGATGATAGCTTATTAAACAGATTATAACTGCCAATGCCAGCACCTACCATTCCAACAACTGTTCCAAGTAGCTTTGCAACAGGCGATAACTTGCTTCTGAATTTTTTAACTCCGTCATTCATCTTTCCAAAGAATGATGTAGCCTCAGAATTTTTAAACCCGTCCATGAAGTTTTTCAGCCACTTTTTGCACGTTTTTATAACGCTTAGACCTCTAAACGCCCTTTTAAGCTTCTTCACCCAGTTAATCAGGTTAGCAATCTTATTTACTGCCCATACTGTTGCCAATAGTCCTGCAATGACTTTAATCATATCCTTGTGCTTTTTGAGCCAGTTGTAGAGCTCTTTCAGCTGAGCTTTGACTTTTTTGTAAAGTGCGTCCGTCTGCTTGTCAAGTCCCGCAAGAAAGTCATATTCAGGCAAATCAATGCCGAGATCATATTTGTTGCCTGTGGTATCTCCGCTGTCATTGCCGTTGTTCTTGTCAAGATTGAGCTGATTTATCTCATCAAAGCTAGCAAGTGCAAGCAACGCTTTCTTTGTTTCCTTGACAGACTCTGTTGCATCATCTGCATTCTCTGTTACACTGCTTAGACCTTTGCCAACCTCAGAATAATCTATCGTCGGCAGCTCAAAGCCTAACCACTTTGCAATGGCGTTAGCGGCGTCTGTAAGAAGTCTTACAAACACTTGGACATATGGTATCATCTTCACAGCAAACACGCTCACAATGTTTCCTATGGCTCTCTTTAACTGTTCAAACTGTTGCTGCAAAATTCTCATAGAGTTTGCAGGCGTGACGATGGTTCTTGCCATATCGCCCATAACATTTGTAGATTGCTGAAGAATAGCGACGTATCTCAGCTGTGACTTCTGAGCCTGCGTCATGGTGTTGATGTTCTGCTGAATGCCATTATCATAGGCTATCTGCTGAAGTGTTGCGGCGTCAAGGGCATAACCCAGTCTACGCAACGGTTCAAGTTCTCCAGAGATGCCAGATTCAACTTTCTGCATAGCGTCTTCTATGGAGATGTTGAAGAATGATGCTATATCATAGCCTATCTGCGTCAGGTTTTTGGACATTATGTTTGACTTTTCAGCCGCAACTCCAAAGCCTGTTGTTATCTGCTTGAACACGCCCTGAAAGCGTATCCACTCAGAAATATCAATACCAAGCAGACTATTTACTTTTTCGGCATACCTATATGCTTCTTCTGAATAATCGCCCATAGCTACTGTAAATAGGTTGATGTTTTCGACATACTCGTTTGACGATTGTAAGCAATCGGCGAGTGCATCTGCAGCTCTATTGACTGTGACGTAAAGTGCGGCAGCTCTTATTCTTGCGTCCTTAAAAACTGAGGACAAACTGGTATAGGATTTTACAGTTACGGCATTTGCAGATGCAAGGTTTCCGTTTCTCGCAATTGAACTCTTCATAATCCCATTAAGTGCAACAAGTCCGTTTTCCGCCTTTGAAACCTGCGTTGTCAACGGCTCTATAGCGGTGGTAAGCTGGCGTATTCTCATTGCGAACTCATTGATTTTCTCTGTATCGAGTGATTTTGTGATATCAGGTATCTTTTTGAGACTGTTAAGGAATGGCGAAAGATTATTCTTACCCATTTCCTGCATTGGCTTACACGCCTCTGTAATAGCCGTTATATTCTCTTTAAGCACACTCACATTACTCATGCCGCTTACTGCATTGCACGCCTCAGAGAGCTTTTTGATGCTGTTCACGGTCTTTGTAACATTCGGAGACTTTATCTGTGATAGTTTTGAAACGCTTTCAACAAGCTTTGCAAGCTTATCCACACCTGATATAGCATTGGCACTTGCCGCTATTTTGTTGAGCTTTTCGGAAAGCTTGTCAAGCCCCGAAAGTTTACCCACTGACTTTTTAAGCGTTTCGAGCCTAACAATCAGCCTATCGAGTTTTTTTTCAGCGTTGTCGGACGAAGCTTCTACTTTCAAACTAAGTTTATCGATGTCTAATCCCATACTTTTCACCTCCTATATAAAAAAATAAGGGTGGCAATAAGTCTGTTTAATTGCCCTTATTTGCCGTCCTTCCTTTATTAAATGCTTCTGCAGATTTTCTGAAATTTTCCGCATTTTCTCGCATGATGTCATCATACGTTTTTTCATTATCCTTATCGGCTTTGAAAATGTCATGCGGTTTATCGGGATATTTGCCGTCTTTTAAAAAACAACTTGCTGTGGCTTCTTGAACATACAATCCATATAGCCATGCGTTAAAATTATCCCTTTCTCTCTTTGCCTTCTGCTTCATCTCATCAGCTTTGCGAAAGGCAACTGCCAAACAGCAGTCACCTTCCCAAAACTCTTTGGCAGTCATGCCTATGGATAAGTACAATGGCAAAGCTTTTAGAAATGTTTGAGTATATGTTTGCTCTTTCGGAACGTTGTCTACTCTCCAACGCTCCAGGTTATCAAATTTTCCCTATCCTCAGCAGGGTCATTTGTTGTCAGTGTCTCGATAGTTTCGCTGTACATTGAGAACAGAGTCTCTGTTAGCTTGTCCTTATCAGCGAAAAGAGCCTGCATCTTGTCAATCTGTTCGGGCTTTACGTTGCGGTGATTTTTCTTGAAAGCACCTGCAAAAAGCTCACTCAGAGTGTTCACCGGCTTGTCTGAGATATCATTCAGAGTAAAACCGTTATTCTCCATTTGTCTCACTGTTCTTCTGGAAAATTCAAGAACGTAGTGCTGACCTTCGTAATTGAAGTTGATTGTCTTTGCCATTGTTTTATCCTCCTAAAAAAAAATTATTCATCCGAAATTGTGGTTTCTGTGATGTCTGTCTTTGGGTAAACTGTGATTTCCATCTCACGCTTGCCGCCTACTTCTCCGCCCTTAACGTTTAAGAAAAGCGAACCTGTCCAAGTCCATGCACCATATTCGCCCTTTGCGCCGAAACGAAGTTCAAATACGATTGTATCGTCGCCTTCCATTGCTTTGAGTTTTGTCTTATCGGCAGTAGCGTAGTTAGCACCGAAAGTGTAATCAGGAACATCTACCATACCTTCTGCATATTTCTTCTGCTTACTTGACAGGTCAGAAATGTCGAGCTTTTCAGGAGCTGTGAACAAATCAGGATATGATGTGATGTCGCACAGCTTGGAAGCTTTGCTCTCGCTTGCTGTCTTTGCAAACAGAAATGTATTAATTGTGCTTTTCTCCAATTTCATTACCTCCTATAGATTATTTCGTCCGTATCAACTTTGCACTCGAAACGCATTGTGATACGATATATTGATGTGTCAGATAGATTTTCAATAGGCTGGCAGAATGTTCTCATCATGCCGATTTTATCGAATTCGTCTGACACAAGGTTTCTGATTTTTTTTGCTTGCGTTTTCTTGCCTTTGGCGAGGTTGCTATAAACATTCACTGTGTACAGTAGGTTGCTTGCGTTCTCAATTCTGCCGCTGTCTATGTACGCAGGATCAACCGAGTTGCTTGTTTCCACGATTGATACATACGGAAATGTTGCGGGTTTATCTGTGTTTATGCTGCTGACAGATATACCCTTGAAGGCTTTTTCAAGTGCTTTCGACACTGTGTCAAACACCTTGTTTTCAATGTCAATCACTTAAAAACCTCCTTAATAATGTTGTCAAGAGCATTTCGCATTTCCAACCCTGTTTCGTACATAAATGGCCTGCTTGGCATACCTTGTGTAAACTTCCACGTTCCGTCATCGGCAGGATAAAACCAGCCTATACGTCCGTCTTGCGTCGTGATATAATGTGTTCCGCCCATATATTGATAGCCACATTCGCTTATGGCTTGTCCTGCATACGGCTGTGACGCGCCTTTTACACCTGTTCCAAATTCAACGAACACTGCATAATCACAGTCACAGAAAATGAAACCAGCATTAAGCAATGGGCTATAGTAGCCGTCAACCCGGCTGAGCAAATGTCCTGTATCAGGGATATCCATTTCAATGACTTTTGCTCTGCATATCGTTAGTCCATAATCAGTAAGACGCTCCACAAGCAGTTGAGCTTTTTTGTGTATCTCAGCTTTATATGCTTTCATTTGCTCAACGGCTTTTGTCAAGCTATCTTCTGACAGATTAAACGCTATCTTCCTCATTGACATTCACCTGTTTTATGGCAAACTGTATTTGATTTGGCGTAACAGAGCGTTTTTTTACAATGAAATTGTGAGGACCATTGACGTCAATATCTATCCACAGCAGTGAGTGTTCATCAATTTCGCACTTCATATCTGCGGTTGACATTGTTCTGTCATAGTCCAGGTTTCGGCCGAACTGTGACATTTCGCTGTCGCTTTTATTGCCTGATATCGACATATAGCACTCGCTAAAATCTGAGTAACTTATGCCTTTTTCGCCCGTTCTATAGCCGTCATCATCAAGTAAATCTTGTTCACCTAAATACAGCTTATAGCTAATTTTTGTAACGTTTCGCATTAGGTTTCTCATTACAATACCTCAGCTTTCGGAACGATTTCGTCAAGCAATTGTTGAGATACCCACGAGCTTTCATATGTACGGCTTACTCCGTTTTCAGAGTGTGCCTTTTCGCCCTCAGCTCCACGCTTATTGTATAGGTCTATGGCAATTCTCAACTGTAAGCCTTTGTACTGTGGCTCAACCTCTGTGCGGTCTGTGCCGAAAGGGAAGCGATGTGCAAGGATAATTGATTGAGCAGTGTCTAAATACTGCATAATCAATTCCTCGGAATTTTCCTCAGGAACGCTTGCCTTAAACAGCTCAATCATATCCATTTTGCACTCTCCTTTTATGCCTTAGACGCTACTGTAGCCGAACCAGCCTTTACAGCTTTGTTGTTTGCATCTACCTCAACGATGAGTATCTTATTGCCTGTTGTTGCGGTGATCTCGGATACTCCGTCCCATGCAGTGTAACCTGACTTGCATTCTGCACCAAACTCAGGAACAGTTACACTTGATGCTGTCTTATACTTGTAGGAGTTGCCTGCTGACAGAGATGGTGATACTGTTACCTTTGTCTTGCCTGATGCACTTGTGCCAGCGACAGAATTTACTGTAAGCTCACCGATTTTGGCATTTGTGTTGATAACATAAACGTTATCCATGCCCTCAAATGACGGCAGAACGATTTCGCTCGCAAGCACTCTTACATTAACAGGATGTTCCTGCTTGATTGTTGCGATTGCAACGCCTGTATTTACGATAGCAACATCTGCCTTGCCGTCAGCCATGAGGTCAGCCTCTTCAGGTGATGTACCATAAACTGTTGAGCCAAGTGGCTGTGCAGGGAGAAGTGTTACCATATCGTCTGGATAAAATCTCTTTGCCGTGCCACTTTCGTCGATAAATGACTTGTTGTTTACAACAACTGTGAGCTCAGTTTCCTCAGAGATGTACTCCTTTACGAGCTTGTCTGTTACGAGAACAACGCCACCTGCTGCCTGAGCTTTGGCAACGATATATGCCTTGACGTTCTCATTCTCTCTGATGTCTCTGAGTGTCTTCTTCGACATCAGGGCGATTGCAGGAACATTTCCTGTAAGCTCATAAACGACTTCCTTAGCGTCAAGAATGTCCTGTACAGGGTTTGAATTCTTATGGTCTGTCCATGCAGCTGTACCTGTGAGGGCCTTGAAATTGTTTGTCTTGAATGAGCCGTCAACGTCATACTCATACAGACAGCTTACCTCTGCACCGTCTGACAACTCAATCTTAGGAGAACCATCAGCCGGTGAGAGAAGCTGCATGATCATTCTCTCTGGAACAACATTTGCACCATTGGTAAGGTTCTTGGCATCGCTGTAGATGTTATCAAGTACAGGCTGTACATATGGATCATTGCTGTCCTGTGCTCTCAGGATCTCCTGCCTGTCGCTTTCCTTGATGATAAAGCTGTCACGGAAGAATGGCATTTCTGTCTGAATTGCAGTTACGCCAATTCTATCTCTGACGGGTGCTACAGTATCAAACGCACTCTGGCTGAGTGTTACAGGCAGGCCTGACCTACCCTTAATCCACTTTATATCGATACCCTTTTTCTTTACAGGTGGGAACAGGGAAGTTCCCAGATAGCCTTCTGTATTTGCCTGCTCAAGGTACTTTGTCCAGTACATAGCAAATGCCTTAGCTGTGAAAACATCTGAAAAATTCTGCATTATGTATTGCCTCCCTTATTCAAAAAAATGTGATTCTAGGCAGTGCTGTCTTAGCCGCTGTCTGTACTGTTACGCCGTTAGCTGTCAGCTTAGCGGTTGAAACTGTTCCTGCATACACAAGTGCTACTGTCTTATCGCCGTCGGTTACGTCAACTGTGTCAAGCAGAAGACCGATAGCGGTTGAATCGTTTGCAGGAAATGGAGTTCCACCTTTAACGATTTTCTTTCCGTTGCTATCAGCTGTGATAGCGCTTGCCTTGATTGTATATGGTCTTGCTAAAAATTCGCCGTTTGCAAGAATTGTCTTATCTGCAATTACGGCTGTAGACTTCATCATATTAGCCATTTAATTACCTCCTATATGTATTTTTTTAGACCTTCCGCCGCAGTTTTAGCAATGGTTGCTCTGTCTGTAGCCAATTTCTCGGCTATCTTTTCAGCAGATGTAAGTCCGTCGTTTCCGCCTGCTCCCTGAGGCTTTGGAGTGTTCTTTAGGCCGTCTTCTTTAAGCTTATCTTCAACGGCTTTCTTTTGAGATGTGAGCATTGCGGCAATGGACTTTGCAGAATTAACTGTAGTTTCTTCATTGTCTGAAACAATGCTGTCGATAAATCCCTTGTAATCGTCCTCTTTAAGGCCACAGTTTACGAACTCCGCAACAGCTTTAGTCTTGTTCAGCATTTTCAGGTTGGTGATCTTAGCCGCCTCAGCTTCATCAGTGAGTTTTTTCAATTTCTGCTCAGCTGTCAGCTTCTCAGCTTCATAGTCATCATACTTCTTTGCCTTATCTCTGAGTGTCGCAAGCTCGTCAGCTTTTACACCGCTGGACTTGGCCGCTGTGACTTCGCCATTGTGTTTGTTCAGAAATGCTGTGATTTCCTCATCTGTTGCGTTTGGGAAAATACCCTTTACGTCTTCTCTTGTCATAAAAAACACTCCTTTTCTACGTCTACGCTTATTAACGCCGGTTGCTCGGCTTGACGTTTGCTGTTTAACGCACAGCTACAATTTATTTCACAGGTTGCATAACACACCTGCAATTAACGATTTCTTTTGCCGATGCTCCCAGCGAACTATCCTGCGGAAACATCAGCTGGCTGTTGCCAATGTCAAATGGTTCAAACAAGTTCCTGACTTGTCCGTCTGCGACTTTGTGTGTATCTCGGACCTTGTTGTCCTTAAACGATACCCACATCTTCTTTGTGTAACCGCTTTGATAATATCCCTCTAAGGTTGCACACTCGCACAGAGCATTGATTTCTGTGCGTGATATAGTCCTAGCTCGGCTTACCGAAAATGCGTTGTCATAGTCACCACTTTCAATAAGCCTTTGAGTTGTCTGCTGAATTTCCTTTGCAAACTGCTCCGAGTGCTTAACAATCCATTTTTGGGAATATTCCGATAGCCCCTTTACATTGCTTGCTATGTTCAGAACATATTTTAAAAAATAATTGTTTGTGATCTCAATGTATGTGCTTGACATTATCGTTGCATACACTGTTGCATATAGCAGATATTTGTCGCTGTCAGCACGCTCACGCTGTGAGGAAAATATCTTATTGAGTTCTCGCTCAAACACTGCCGCCATTTCTATTCGCAACAGCTTTTCAGCGGTTGGCAGCTCCATTTTGTTAAACCACAACACGTTAAGCTCATCAAATTTAAGCGTTGCCACTGTTATCACCGCCGTTGTTGCCCATAGCTCCTATAGCTTTGAGCATTTCATCAGCTACAGTGGTATTTACGGCAAAATTACCCGTATCTTGCTGTTGCTGTGTTGTTGCTGCTTCTAAGTATGGCTTGCTGTCCTGATAAACCTGTTCAGGGTCAGAGAACAATCCGCAGTGCAAAATAGCTATTCTTGGGTGAATGCCTGCCTGCAACATATTCATCAGGCCTTGTGTCTTGGTGAGCAGGTTGTCAGTCTTGTTTCTTGTAAACTTCACATCAATATCGTGAAGCTTAATATCTTTGACTTCCTGCTTGCAATTTCGAGTATTCTTGCAGATTTTCAGAACAACTCTTAAAAATTGCTTTTCAGGCTTTACAAACATCAACTCAAAAGCTTTGGCAGCACTTTCAGCCATTACCCAGCCTTCACCGATTATCAGAGCTTGACCTGTGTTGCCACCTGCACTTGCTCGGCGATCAGGCACACTCGCAATAGTAAGCATTCGGTCATATAGGTCATCTTTAGCTACCTGAGTCTGTGAAATGTCAAGTTTTGTTTCGATGTTTTTTATTGACGCTTGACGCCCTTCTTGCGAACGGGTTTTTATTGCACCAAGCTCTTTGAGCTCTTGCAGCTGCTTTTTGTCGATATCTATGTTGTCAAACCATGTAAACGCCTGTATTATCTGCTCAATTCCGTCAATGTCATTACTGTCAATGTTGTTTATAGCATCGCAAAGTGTTATAACTGTCTCAAATGAGCCTAAACGTTCAGGATTATTTTCATACTCGATAATTGGAATATATCCAATGTTGTTCGGCTGTGATCTAGCCACAACGCCTTCGCCGTTTTTGAAGTCGATACGCCAATACCATTCATTGGTGTAAATGTCAAATGACCTGTAGCTTGTTATATCTGCATTTGCAAATCTGTAGCTAGAGTATGTCACACCAATAACAGGCTTGCGTTTATAGTCATTACTGTAGATAACAAACGTGTTTCTAGGGTCAAGTATATATGTTTCAAACGGAACATCTTCGTCCACATCAGAGGGAAGTACCAGCCTATATCCCACGCCACACTGATTTATCCACTCAGCAAGCTCTCTGTCCTTGGCAGCTTTATCGTCCTCTTGCATATACTCGTTGAGAGCCGCTACACCATTATCTGATGGAGCATCGCTTCCTGTATTATCAAGCTCGCAATTTCCACGCTTAACATACTGAACAGGCTCACCAAAGATAAAACCAACTTTGAAATTGTTTATTTCCAATGCATGGTTTTCAACAATCTTGTTATTAATCTCAGGCCTAACCTCTTTGACACGATTTAAAATTGGTTGCTTACCACGTAGATAGTTGTGGAGATACTCAATTTCTTCTCGGTTCAATTCGTGAGTTGCGACCGCTCTCCGAACTATTTCAATAATGTTTTCTTCTGTAATATCTCTTTCATTCAGAAAGATTTTTCGTCTGCCGTGTAACTCCGTATTGTTTCACCTCCGTGCAACAAAAAAGTGCCTATCAGCTATCTTTTTTCAGATAACTAATAGGCACTTGGTAATTAAACACTTGGCACTTAAACTTAATATTCTCTTTACAACAAAATAACAAATTCTATTCAAGCTTTCGCTTTACACATAAAATTCTAATCATATTCAGCCACTAGGCGGATAAGGCTGAGCTTGCAGGAGCGACCTACAAGCTTCTTACCCGTTTGTATCCTACGCGAGATTAATGCCCGCAAATTTCACATGACTTTCAGCAAAATTTTGTTTCACGATTTATGCTACTCTTTCTTGCTTCTTGCCTTATTTCAACGTGGCTATCAGATTGTTTTGGTATTACCCACATTGGCTTGCAAGCACCAGCTCACAGCTTATGGGCTTATTGTCTCACAGAGACCGTCTATTATTCTGACGGCAAGTTTGCAAAGCCTTTGACTATACATTTTATGTGCACAACCGACTTCGATTGAGAATGCTCTCTCCATTGATAGCCTCGCAGCTATTAATAAGCCCCCTTGCGAACGTATCCGTACACACAAGACGCCTCCGGTTGTCGATTTCTGAGCGAGTTGTCAGCCCGTTATGCACTCAGGTAAATAAAATTTGTTATTTTGTTGTAAAGTTTCTTATGGTGCCGACTTTCAGGCTCACACTGTCAGCCGACATGTGCGGCGTGTTACCGCCGCTGTAAAAACAGAAAGGAGATCAAGCCTGGACAAGCTTGCATGGCAACTGCTTTGTGGGTGAGGATAGCAGCTGCCAAATGGAGCAGATATCAAGCTGGCACGCTCTCAACCTGCATTCTTGCCGCTGCCTGCTCAGCCCTTGCGGCTAGGTCCCGTTAACGTCAGGCTGTCCTGTAAGCCATTAACTCCGATTACACTTACAGCAACACATATTCATGACTATGCGGAGTAGTTTCACTGGTGCAGGCTTTAAGTTCGTGCGCTCTCAACCTGCAAATTCAAAGCTGTACCTGTTGCAATACAGCTTTGTGATCCTGCCCGAACACTCATCAGTGTTGGCAGAGTAAAGGAATGATATGCCTTTTGATACGGGATTAAGCATTAACCCGTTGGGCTGGATTTCGTTCCAGCTGACGAAATGAATTTAGCTTTAAGGAAAATAAATTCATTGTAAAAAAGTACCCTAGGCTATTCTACCCAGCGACACACAGCCACCAATGTGTGATTTTTAAGTTATTCGTTGCCGACCTCGGCCGACAGACTTATAACAGGCTTGGTGTTCCGTGTGGGAATTGCACCCACCCTGACTTTGCGGAGCATACGGGGCTTTCGCCCCGTAAATTAACTTAACGGAGGTGCTTTTCAGCACTTATGGGCAATTTAACTGCAACGTTTTTCTTGCAGCCCTTGCAGTATGGATAGATAATGCCCTTTGCGTCATTATCGACTTCCATAAGCTTTCGCTTTATGCCTGCCGCCGCACAGCTCGGACAATATACATCTATGCGCCTATTATGTATGCGCCTATTATCCATTATCTATCCCTCCTGACAAGCTAATTATAATACTACTTTTCAACTTTTTCCACTTCACACTATGTAAAATATTTTTCAACATTTTTGTGCAATATGCACTATTTTTTTCAACGTCTGCCTTTAAGTTTCCCTTATTTAAGTCCCCCTATATAATCCTCTTGATAATTTCCACACTTGCACCTACGCCATTTGTTGCAAACGCACACAGCTGTGCCATGCTGTCAGGGGCGTCATCATGTGCGTTTTTACCGCTCTGATTAAATGCAAACAGATTTTCAAGAAATTTATCGTACATCTCACCTCTGCCGTTATCGTTGCGATAATACACCTGCTTTATATCTGGCGCATACTGCAATATTCGGCTGAGCTTGCTCTGCGTTGTCGACGCACGTTTACTGCTGATATTTATGTGGACGTTCTGTGCTCTCAGCTGTTTATCTATCTCATTCGCATATTCATCTCCGCCGTTATTACCTTCAAACCTCTCCTGATGTATCTGGTGCTGTATGCTCTTTGCCACAACTATTGGCTGTGTGATTTTTTTATCCCCCTTGCTGAAAACCACGTCTTGCAAAAATAAACTTCCGTCCTCATACAGATATCCTATTGGCATTGCCAGATAGTCACCGCCCCATGCTACGTCACACACAGCTATTCTTCTTGCAGAGCCGTCAGGCAATGTTCCATTATACCAGTTCATTTCGTCCTTATGGAAGAGCAGACCTTCACGTTCCATAGGTTGCTGCATATACAGGCAACTAAATGTGACATTATCTATGTCTGCTTTTATGTCACGAATTTTTTTATCTGTGTATCTGTCCGCACAGTTGTAATTGAAATTACTATGGCCGTTATCGTCACATACGGGTATCGCAATAAATCTATATCGCGGATCCCCCTCATGATCGGTTCGCATTCGGCTGATAGGGTCATGCAAACTCCATATCGTGCCGAGCATTATTTGCTTTACATTGTCGCCTATCTGTCGGGTTGTCAGCGTATCTCTGTAATCCTGCCACAGCGTTTCAAGCCTTTGCGGGTTTCTTGCCACTTCCGCATTTTTTACGAGGTCATCTGTTATCATGAACTTATTTGCTCTCGTTCGGCCTGTTACCGAACCGCCCAGGGAGATAACTCCGATAGTAGGGAAGTCACCTTTCTTCCTGTATGATATAGTGTTGTACTCTGCACTCAATGTAGGCATACCATTGTCGAATATATCGTTGTGCCCATATTCACTTGTGTCCGTTAGCATTGATACCACACTGTCATACATCATTTTCGACATTCCGTCTGAGTATGACGTGTATATGTTCGCAGACTGTGGAAACAATCCTGCAATGTATGACAGCAGGAACTTTATAAGCGTACTCTTGCCTGCACCTGGGGGTGTACTCAAGCTCAGAAACAGGGTGTCCTCATCGTCTATGAACTCTTGTATCTGCGTTGCCAGCTTATGCTTGCCCTCAAGAACGGCTCTCCTTGGCGCCCAGAACTTTGCGCTTGGTTCTCTGTTCCATTCCGAAGCCAGCATATATGCGTCAAAATCGCTGTCGCCTGCCCACAGTACGAATTTGTGAGCGAGGTCATACCACTCTTTTGCGAGTTTTGCCTTGCCTGCTTTTGCAAGCTCGCTTGTTTTTCTCATTGCGCTCTCATAGCTATGCTTTGCCGCCTTTATCATCGGTTTCTTCTTTTCGTCCTGCACTTTCAACGTTTCAAGCAGGAGCTGTTCTGTTTTCAACTCACCATTTGCCTGCTTTAGGGCAAGCTTAAACATATCTTCTTTACTTAATGCTCTGTTGCCTACTACTGTCAGATTTATCATACTTTTTCTGCATGGCATAAAAATAGTGCCACACAACTAGCCTCCTTTCATCGTCAGCTATGTGGCACTTGGCACTCGGCACTTGGCACGCTCTATCTTTTTATTATCGTTCTGCTATTATCGTCCTGCTCTTATCTTGTCGCTCTCATTTCATTATACCACGTTGAACGGCTTATACCAAGCTCTCGGCAGGCGGCAGCTACCGTCATTTCTCCGCTATCGACCTTTTGCTTTACCTCATCAGGTATGTTTACAGTTTTCGGTCTGCCTTCCTGGTAGCCCTCTTTTTGCCGTGCAATGGCTTTGCCTGATTGCGTTCGTTCAAGTATCATTGCTCTCTCAAACTCGGCAAATGCCAATAGGTTTGTGATAATTAGTTTGCCTATTGGTGTGTTTTCTATCAGACCCATGTTGAGTATGTGGATCTTGACACCTTTTGCTCTCATGCGCTCGATATACTCCAAACCTAACGCTGTTGACCTGCAGAAGCGGTCAAGCTTTGTCACTACTATCGTGTCGCCTGAAATTGCTTTATCCATTATCTCGTTCAGAACCTTGCGCTCCTTTGCACCTGAGCCCTGCTCCAGATGTATTTCTGCATCTGGATAGTTGCTTTTTATCAGCTTCTCTTGGTCTTCAAAGCTGTTTCCGTCTATCTGTCCTACGGAGCTGACTCTTGCATATCCGTATACCATTGCACATCACCCTTTATGCTTACTGCTGTTCACTCTGCTTGACCTGCTGCTTCTCCATTCATTATTCTTCTTCCTACTCGTCCTCTTTTGTTATCACATATGATCCCGTTGCTCTTTTGCCACGCGTGCTTTTTGGCTGTATGATTATTTCATAGCCCATTGCATCTAACATTTCAAATGCTTTATCAACGCCAATATTCTTGTTTTTTAACCTTTCGGAAACAACTGATTGTGACTTTATCACCTGCTTGCCGGCAAGTGCATTGATTTTGAGCAATAGTGATTTCTGCGTCGTCTTCGTGTCTGCCATGACGCTGGCGATTATTTTGCAAATGTTCATTGTTACTACCTCCGTTACTTTGTTGCTTATATTATATCAGATATATCTGTTTGTGTCAACCCCTTTTTTATATTTTTTCTAGTCGGGGGGTTGAGTGAAGGGGGTGGGTCCGTCCTGCAAGACCCCCGGGGTGGGTCTTTTTTTCGTTTATAAAGGTATATATAATAATAGCGGCCGTTTATCATGGTCTTGTTTGTATAAATGTGTGCAATATCTTTTGATTTTTTGTACACATTCAACAAAGATAAAAAATATCAGAAAAAATTGATTAAAAAGGGTTGACAGTATCAGAAATTTCTGATATTATAATAACAGAAACAAAAACCACAGCAAGACAGCCCACAGGGCAGGAGGTAAAACATGAAAAGATATTTTTGTAAAACGAACGGATATAACTGCGTTGTATTCGTGGACGAGAACGGCAAAGGGTTCATGATTTATGAAAACCTATTTGACGAAGAGCTAACAATCGACGTTGCCAAGAGCGCAAGTTATAGCAACCTTGACGGCTGTGAGACTGCTGAAGAGTGTGCACAGTGCATAGGCACGCCACAGGCAATGCAAGAGGTATTTGCATTTGACCCAGACGAATTTGAATATATCGAAGAATTTTAAAACAGGAGGTATAACACTATGAAAAACATCAATTACATCTGGACGAAAAAAGCAGAAGACGACGCAAGAGCAAAGGGTCTTGAGCCAAGAAGAGCAGGAACAGCCGCATATCTTGGCTACGAGCCGTTACAACCTGGCGAGGTAGCTAATGCGTGGATAGCCAAAGGATATGTAACACCGTTAACAATTGAACAGCAGATCATAAACCATTATTTACAGTTTATAACAGGCACAGAGGTATACAATGGTGGCAATCAGATAAGATATCACGTCGGCGGCAACTTTGAAATCGTGGTCAGCAAATGCGACCACGATCTAAGCTACAAGCATGACACTATGCGGGTATGGCGCAAGGCGGGTTTTATAAAAACCATGCTGCCAACACATATTGCCGTTGAAACATACTACTACGACATCAACGGCAACTGCTGGGGACTGTATAACATCACCGAAAAACTATCAGATGATGGCAACAGACGCGTTATTAATTTTGATTATCTACGTGAATGGACACAGGATAATATCAATGAACTGGTTGCCGAATGCATTCGTATGTATGAAATGAACATCACACACCAGGGCGAGGCGGTGACCGCATGCTAATAATTGCCCTGCTTCTGCTCCCCGTTTTGGTGATTATCAGAACGGCGAAGCGTTATAAATAATCGTTCTAGGGGGTTGACGATATCAGCCCCCTATATTTTCACCCGCCAAGGCTCCGGCTTTGGCGGGCTTTTCTTTGCCCGCTCCGCTGATTGTGGGGTGGGCGTTGTTATTCTATTCCGTCCCTTGCCACCTATTCGCCCGCATATGCGGTCCGATATCATGCCCCTATATCTTTACCGTTCAACGCTGTCCGACGGCTCTTGCAACGTGCTAGACGGCCTAGCGGTGATATCTTCGCAGTATTGTTATTGCTATGACGTTCTACAATGCCCCTAGCGTGCACCCTATGACGTTCTAACGTGTCACCTATAAAACTACTGTACTAAACGTTAAAACGTCATATAATGCTTGCTAACCGCCTTGTGGCGTGTGCATGATTTTTTCAATAAAATCACCGCCGCCCAAAGGTCAACCCCTCAGGCGGCGTGTTTTCGGCTGTTTTCTTGCCGATTTTCTGCTCATATTTATTTCGATTATTGCGTGTGAAAATTTTTACGTTTCTGTGTGCGTTTCATAGTCGCTCGGCATAGTCGCTTGATAGTCGCTCGGTGCGTGAGTGATAGTCGCTTGCTATTCCTCAGCTTCCGAAGCTTCAACGTCTATGACCTCAGTTTCTTTCATGAGCTTCTTTGCAAGCTCATCATCGGTCAGATTGTCGCCTAGCTGATTGGTCTTTGTGACCTCAACTTCCTGCTTGTCGGTCATGCCGTAATAGTTCTTTGCACGGAAGATGTAAGTCACAGGATTGAGCTTGCCTGCTTGCACCAATTTTGCGTCAAAAGCACGCATAAAACTCTTGGCATTTTTTATAATTTCGGACGTCGAAACGTTCAACTCCCCCTCGTCAAACGGGTGTGTTCTGCCTTTTTCCCAATCCCAGACAGTCTGGATTGAGTAGCCAGTGAACAGGCACATTTCCTCAACGGTAGGAACGATATTATTTTCAGCACAGTGTTTAAAATACTTATCGAGTCTATCTGCAAGTTCTGCATTTGACTTTACTTTTGGCTGTTTGTAAGCAACATAGACTTCTCTGACCATTTTTCCGACAAAAGCACCATCTTTCGCAAGAGCTGTCTTATTGGACGTACCGAAGTTATTTTTACCGCCTCTGCCTTTTACAACATCATTTGCCATTCTGAACACCTCCTTGGATAATTTCATTGATTGTGCGACAGCCTACCTTGTGAACGCGATAGACAGTCGAGGGTGAGATACAAAGTTGCTCGGCAGTTTGTTCCTGCGTGAGCTTTTGAATGTAAATACATTTCATCACAGCATAGATATGCGGGTCTGAAATGCAGCTGAGATAATCGGCGTAATTGGACATTATAAAACCTCCTTATGACGGATATGACGGAATGACATGACTTTATGACAAAATTTCGTTTTTTCTATATGTATTTATATTTATTAATATTTGTACTTTGTTAAAAGTATCTGTCATGCTGTCATAAGCACCCCGCAAAGCTAGGAATATAGGGGCTATGACAGATGACGGATTACCCATGACAGATGTGGTTTTATATCTGTCATAAGCAAGAACAAACGTGCGTTTTGTGAACTGATTGTTAACAAGCGAGAGCCCATGACGGATTATGACGGATAACATGTCGGATTGCGCAGATACATCTGTCATAGGTGGCTGTCATGGGCGGTCAGAGAAGTTCATCAAAGCCGTCGCCGTTATAGATGCTGACTTTCTGCTGAGAATCCTTGAGCTGATATCCTCGCTCTTTCATGTTGCGCACGGCAATTAACTTATCTTCAGTAAGTCGCTTAAACTCTCTGCTGAATGACGAAAGTGCTTTGGCATGATGTCCTGTTTCTTCACACCATGTGCGGTAAAACTGATACAGCTTTGTGTTGCTGATATAGTCGGTGCTTTGAGTATTAAAAAACTCAGCATACGGCTCTTCGGAAACAAACTCCGAAACAGGGTTGATAACCTCGCGGAAGGATTGTTTGAGGTCCTCAGAGTCGTCCGTTACAGTGAATGCGCTGGTTTGTCTGAGGCGGTTATAGCCTTCGAGTATCCAGTTGAAGATTGCAGGCTTGTCCGCAAGGAGCTTGTCCTTGAGAGTGCGGTCCGCTTTCATTTCGTTCGGCTTGCCGGGGTCCGGCTCGTCCACAAAGCGGCGTGAGAATTTAACGAACAGCATACGACGTTCAAGGCCATATGAGAAGTCCTTAAAGTGCGGAATGTTGTTGCACGCAAAGATAAATTTTGTTCGTGGGATAAAGTCCACAAAATCCTTATGCTTGAAACAGCCTGAGATAGCACCGCCTGCAACGACTTGTTTGAAAACGGACTCTGCGCCCTTAACGTCTGTGTTGGTTTCCTCACCGAAGTTGACGAGAGAGTTCATCAGCTTAATGCGTTTGAAGTCCTCAACAAGACCTGACAGCTCGAAAGTCGTTTGAGCGTCTTTTGGAAAAATGGATTGCAGGGTTTCAATATACACGGACTTGCCGTTTGAACCCTCGCCGAGAAGAAAAGCACATGACTGCAAGGAACAATCTGTATAGAGAATATATCCTGCTATCTCCTGCAAGAGCGACATACGCTTAGCGTCACCGGCTGAAACGTCGTATATGAATTTGTTCCAACGTTCAGACGTTGCGCCGGGGACGTATGGAAAATTGAACTGTACCGTGAGCATATCAGACGGGGAGTGCTCACGGAATGTGAGGTCTCTGAGGTCTAGCGTGCCGTTGATGAAGCTCAGGAGAGGTTGCTTATTAAACTGTTCCTGCGTGATACAGTCGGTGCGGAGAAGCTTCGTAATTGATGTGAGCTTGCTGCCTGTGCGATATGAGCCCAGCTCACGAGATATGTAGCCGCCGATGACATCATCATCGAGAGCTTGCCAGTAGCCATGCGAATATTCGTAGAAGCCCACGTTGGCAAGATATCTGAGATTATGTCGCTTGGCAACGTATTTGGCTATTATATCCTCGTTAGGGGATGCGAAGCAGGACTTGCGCAATTCGTTGAGATAGTCGCTTGACATCTCAGGACGGTATATCGAGATGTTCTCGCGGATAGCTGAGAATAAATCTGATAGCTCAGGCTTGGCTACCCAGCGTGCGGCTTCGTGGCAGAACTGCTTGAGTTCCTCGCGGTCCGTAAGTCGCTTGGCAAGTTCATTGACACCTGGGGCGGCATTGTCAACGAGATCTGCAAGCGGATAGCCGTGCGAGTAATATTCGGACACGTCCTTGAATGCAGGTGGGATAGCCGCTACCTTGAAAGGTATGCGGTGCGAGAATAGTTGCTTGCCAAGTTTAAGAGTGAATTTTCTGCCAGGCTCGTCGGTGTCGAAACTAAGCAGGACATATGGAAACTGCTTAGCGGCTGAGATTACCACAGGAAGCTGTTCGCGATTAGATTTGCTGAAAGCTCCGCCCATAGTCGCTAGTATCGGATAGTTTTCCTGCTCATAGCTTAAAGCGTCAAACGCTCCCTCACAGATAACGAGAGGGAGGTTGCTCGACGTGCGATTGAGTGTGTGCATACCCCAGATAACAGCTCGGTCAGAGTTGTCTGAGGCTGGTGGCTTGAGATACTTGACATTCTGCTTATCTGACGTTGCACGAGCGTTCCAGGAAGCTATATATCCGTTTTTGAAATATGGGATACATATACGATTAGCAGCATAGTGTTCAGCTATTTTGTCGGGGAGTTCTACGCGATAGCCCTCACCTGTGTAGCCGATTTTCAGGCGGTTAATGGTCTGATCGTTGATGTTACGGCCATGCAGATAGTCGATATCCTCTGGGCGCAGCTGAGAGTGCCACTTCTCAACGAGTTTTGTGCGAGAATCAAGTGCAGATTTCCAGTTGTCCGTCTGATAGTTGAGGGTTACTCCTGTGAGATCTGCGAGTTTATGGAGTGCCTCTGCTCGGTTCCCGTTGAACTCACAGTTGGCGCAGAAGTCGATAACGTCACCGCCCTTGGAGTCTCCGTGGTCATAGTAATAGTCGTCGTAGACAACGAACGATGACTTGTTGTTTGCTGAGGACCGCAAAGGGGATACGCATCTGTCACCTGGTTTGTTTATTGCAAGACCTATCCTGCGTGCGTACTCGACGCAGGTAAGTCGTTCTTTGATTTGCTCGAAAGCTGTTGCTGACATTTAATCACCTCGTCTTGGTATGCTTTCAGTGCTTTCAGTATTTGCTGAGCTTTAATTCCGTCGGAATAAGTCGGTTGCTCGGTTTTGAATTTGAGTTTACGATAGTCGATGTCATCGTCGAACGATAAGCCGAGTGCTGTAAGATCTGCTTGTCCGCATATCTTGGCGTCTGATTTTAGATATGCAATTAGTTTTGCATATCTCTGTGAGCCAATGCTGCAATTCAAGCGCAAATGTATCAGCATACATTTCAAGTTGTTTTGCAGTGCAAGAAAAATCTCAGCAGGGAGCTTGCCGTTAAGCCTGAAAATAATATCGTAGGTGTCGCTGTCACTGATGTTCAGCTTGCGGCAAGAATCTTCAACGCGGAAATCGTATGCTTCTGCATCATAGCTGTTCATATGCGCCGTAAACTCGGCATATGATGATGTAAAGTCAGTTATGGTTTTGTTGTACCAGTCGTGTGGAAACAGCTGTTTGAGAGCTATAGCCACAGTCGCAAAGGTCTTGAAGTTTGCGTCAACAATGCCTTTGAGTTTGCGGTTTCGCTGGTAGTCTCTGATTTTTCGGTTAGTCATATGGAATTACCTCGCTCCAAATGTTCAGGATTGTCATAAACGTTTCCGACAATCTCAAGTTCACGTCCGTACACATTATCAAAATCTATCGTAAACGTAGAAAATGTTATAATAAATTTTGCAATATCACTGTCCCATTGAATTACGCCACGCTCATCTTCGTAATCTATGTAATCGGATACAACAATATCACCCTCAAAAATCTTATTGCCGTTCGTGTCGGTAAGACCTGTGTACTGACCGACAGTTTCAGGGTCAACCGAATATGTTATTGGGATTGTGTCAACAAACTGTTTGTCATTAAAATCATCGATTACCAGATTGTCGCAAATGATGTGTTCGAGATTAGCGCCTTTATTCTTGAAATATGGGCGTTTCCTGAGAACGTAATAGCCACATACCCATTCACCATTGTCGGTGCGTTTGCCTTTGAATAATATCTTACGCATTGCCGTCTCTCCTTGTTGCCAAACTTTTAGTGCCATTTTTTTGCACCTGCGCAGGCACTGCCACAAACGACCACTCGTAAACTTCAAGCGGCTCGTCAAGAATGTGATAACACAGCCTACCGCCGTATTCACACCCCTTTTCATGGTCACAGCCGCCCTTGTGCATATCCTCTCCGCATACAGAGCAAAGCTTCTCTCCCATGGTGCAGGTAATGGATACTTCTTTCTTTATTCCACTCTGAATCTCGCTTATAAGATCGCTGTTAGAAGCAGTTCGCACCATGTAAGCCTTTGCCATAAGTCTGCGGTAGACCTCGCCGTCTGTCGTAGTTTTCTCAGGCAGAGTTTCCACCCAAGTGTCAAATATTCTAGCAGTCTGCTTTGAGCTTTTAGGGTCATGGTCGAAAATACCCGTTCTGCCCTTAAAAAGCTTCGCAAGCTTCCTCAAAGCGCCTGATGAAAACTTTTCACCGTCTCTGTCAATGTTATTGTCACAAAGCGCCACCCTGAAAACAAATACCTTGTCCTCCGTGAGCGGCTTTCTTGCATAGTCGTTTATCTTTTCAAGCTCCTCGCCTGATACTGTTTTGCTCATTGCATTTCCTCCTTCATAGTTCTTTCTGTTCTTTCTCTTTCTCGTGAATATACTGCCCAATAACTTCTAATATTCGACTTTGTAACGCATAAGAAATTTCAATCTCGCAAACGTCTGGAACGCAAGTCTGCCTTCTTTTAAATTTTAACTTTGGCTTTGTAAAAATTAAAGTCGGACAAGAACTGGAACGAGTGCAAAACCCTTTTAAAAATGTCTTTAGAGGCCTTATTTCCTCTTCAACCTCTTTATATTTTTTGTATTGCTTATCCGTCATTGTTATCACCGTCCATTCTTGCTCCGCAGTTAGGACAGTATTTCGTTGCGACAAACGCCCCAATGTAATGGAAATCATCATCACACACGGAGCAGTGAAAGCATTGTATCCTATTATTTTCGTCCGGATCTCTTTCAGGTATCCAATACCCACGCTTGACCTCCTGCACGTCTGCGGTAGGCTGTTCATTGATTATGTCAACAATACTGCTGTTATCACCCAGAATGCCTGTTATGCCCTTTTCGTATATCGGCATACACGCCGCCGATAATTCGTTAATCAGATTGTCTGCTTCGATGTATCTTGCCATATGTTATACCTCCTCATTATTCAAGCCAGATTTTGCTATATTCGTCGAAACTTCCAACAAGCTTATCAAACGCTCTCACTTCGGTGCTGTATTCATACCAGTCTTTTGCGTCCGCTTTGTCATATGCCGTTTCAATGTCCTTTATGATCTGCAAATATGAGGTATTTTGGTCTTTCAAGATATCAAAAGCAGCTTTCAAATAGTCATATTTGTATTGGACGTTGAGGTAAGACACTGCAAGCCCAAAGCATTGTCCACAAACGGACAGCAGCTCGTCCTTCGTAAGACGTTTAAGTCTCTTTGCGCTCTCACTTGATGCACATTTCGTGTCATATGACGAAAGTGCAAAGTAATCTTCTTCAAAGCTATCATATCCATAGCACTTGAACGGACTATTTCCGTTTAGCATTATTCCGACAAAAAAATCGTCAAAATGTTCTGACACATAGGTATCATTGACAATGTCCCTCAAACTATCACACTCATATGAAAGGTCTGAAAACATCATTTTAAATTCCTGTTCCTGTTCTTCATCTCCGTCAAGTGCGTTGAGAAGCGTATCATCATCGCCGCTGAAGTAATACTGGTATTCCTCGCAAACGGAGCTGATATCGTATAGCTGAGATGTTATTTCCTCAAAGTTTAACTGCGATACAATCGCTTTCTTATAGCGCAGGTTTTTGGCTTTTTCAGCTTTTGTCACTTTTCTCCCTCCTAAAAAGTCACAGTCACATTCAGCACTGCCGCTGCTAACCAGTAGACAGCCTTTTTGTAGTCTTTTTGTATTGCGTATACGATTGCTGCTCCCACATCTAGCAGAATCAGCAACAATGGGAATATGTATTCGGGTTTGATTTTTGTCATGTCTTGCCACCTCCAAACGTAAACGGAGCATGTAGTCCGATTTTTGCTTCTTTCACAACTGCTCTTGCTTTCTCAAGCCCTTTGCATGATTCGTCATAGTGTTTCTGGCATAGCTTGTGACCCTCGATTGCAGGTTTTCCACAGAGATAGCAACGATGTTCTTCTATCCATAACCATCGTGGGTCCGTTGCATTTTCCAACTTTTTCAGACGTTTTTTCCGATTCTTCTTGTTTGCGCATTTCTGACAGAAAACTTTGCCCGGAACTGCGGGCTTGCCACAACTTACGCATAACCCCTGTTCTTTATAGCGATAATATCTCTCACGATTTTTCTGATATATCTCATCTCTGTTCCTGTCAATGCGTTTTTCCTGGTATTCACGATACTTCGCACGGCATTCGTGACAGTACACATGATTGCCGACAGGTTTATTTACCCTGCAAAATGGACATATATGATGTTCTTTGTACCAGCTGTAATATTCATTTTTCATCTGGCAGTACCTCTTCCAATTTGTCGAGACCACCATAAATATACAACACAAGAGCGTCAATAACTACGAAATTAATGTATGTCCCCAATTCGTCGAAATCAATGCAATCTTTGGCACCATCTTTTCGCTGGCCTGCATTTTTCTGTGTCAATGCTATGCGGATATTTTCGCAGTGTTCACGCAATAGTTGCACGTCCTGCTTAGTGCATTCGCATTGTTTTCTCAACTTCAGAAAATTCCACATAGCGTCCAACTGACCGCCGTCAAGCTTTGCTAGCCTTTCTTTGTTTGTCACTTTTACCCCTCCTCAAACTCAGGACATTCCGTCACAGTGTATGACTGCAACGTGCCTTTCTGCCCCTTATAAACCCTATGACAGTGCGTCTTCCAACCACGCACAGGCTGTCTGTCTATCGACCAACTGCACCCTGTTATCTGCTCGCCTGTCCGCTTGTCGCTCTTTGGCACTGCGTGTTTGCAATACCAGCAGAGTGTTGTAGCAGCACTGCATTTCACAGCCTCTATCTTATCTTTGAATTCTTCACAGACAGGGTGCTGATATCTGACTATTCTCGGGCGAAATCCCTGTCTCACGCCATACCTGCACAGCCCGTATTTTCCGTTCTTTCTGCCGCAGTTGTCAGGTGATTTCTCAAAATATTTGCAGCTGGTGCAGAATTTGTTGTTACCCATAATTTCACTCCAACGTCTCTAAGTTTATATATATAGATAGACTCAGCATAGCTGTAACGATTGTGTCTACACTTCGCGGTCGTACTTCTCCATATATTAAAATTTCAAGCATTTGCCCTGCTAGGCCGACCAAATACCATATGCCAACTGCTGTGAGGATTTCTTTAAATATTTTTATTTTACTCATATGTTCCTCCTTTTGTGTTCGATGTGTGAAAGTCCTGCGTTTTATTTGTTATGCCCATTGACAATCATATCCTGCGGTGTTATAATGTATAAAATTTTAAAGAAAGGAGTGATAAAATGTTACAACTGCTGCAGTCCTTGTGGTCAACGATTAAGATTTTTGCATTTGCCTTTGTGAAACTCGTTGATACCGTCCCTGTCCTTGGTGGTCTGCTCATAATATCGATTGCCGTTGGGCTTTACACATTTTTCAAAAAAAACCGTCAAATATAATCTTATGCCGCCCTACGGGGCGGCTTTTTCTTTATTATCCATAAAATCAAACAACGTTGGTACGTCTATCTTATCTTCTTCCGCTTTGCAGTATCCTACGCCGTCACGGAAATAGTCAGGGTTAAGCTCAATGCCTATTCCATATCGACCCATTTTAATAGCAGTCATAGGAGTTGAGCCTATTCCACCGAATGGGTCAAGCACAACATCGCCCTCATTGGAGTACCTAGTGATAAGGCGTTCGATTATATCGAGCTGTAAAGGACAAACGTGCATTTGCATATCACGTCTACGCTGTTCAGCGTTGAGCGTTCTCATTCGGTTGATATCGTCCCAGACTGTATCGTTCCAGCTCGCAGGGGCGATTACCATAAACGACGCTGGTAATTTGTTTTCCTTGTCAAGCTTTTCTGCCAGGGCAACGTGTTCGTCATAGTTGTAAACATTGCTCTTTGAAAACTGTGTGTATACCTTTTGAAGCTTGTTCACCGAAACTTCTTTTAACTCGTCCTTTGTCACGAGCCTATCGCCGCTGGATCTCCAGTAAGCGTGAGCGTCAATCTGCCAACGTCCTCTGCTGTAATCAGCTTTGCTCTTTGTAACAGGTGTGTCTGCATAAGCCTTGCTTGTATCTGTAGGGAGCTTTCTAAAGAGCAGGACATACTCTGGACAACCCACTCCCATTTTTGAGCCGTCCTTGCACTGTTCTGTCCAACCAAGGCGATATGTCTGATTGTTCTCACGAACAACGTCAGTTGTAATTGTAATTCTGCCCATATAGCGGAAGCCGTGTTTCATGTAGTGCATAACAGTCAAGTCACTAAACGGGTCAACAGTTGGCATTCCGTCACCTGTTGCATTGCCAAATAAAATTCTGTCCTTAACGTGTATGCAAGCTACTCTGCCAGGTTTCAGCACTCTCAGCAGATTAGGCGTCAAATAGTCCATTTGCTCAAAGAACCTGTCATTATCCTCGTTGTGCCCAAGGTCATTGTAGCTTGGCGTATACTCATAATGATTACCAAATGGGATTGAAGTTACTATCTCGTCAACGCTGTTGTCGGGCATTTGTTCGAGCTCCCATATGCAGTCATTGTTTATGTATTTGTAGTGATTACCCTCTACTATCACTCTTTTCACTCCTATGCTTCTTTTCATTTTGTCGGAGATGTTGTCAACGCTAGACAAGCCGTTTTTGCGGACTATCTCAGCCATTTTCTCAGATTGATAGTCGAAACGTTTCCATTTGTCGAGCAGCTGTTTTTTTATCTCGTCTTCTTCGTCCATGTAGATTATGTCGATTGTCACTTCATCAGTTTGCAGAAACCTATATATGCGGTGAACAGCCTGAATGAAGTCATTAAACTTGTAGTCGATACCGATAAATATTGCCCTGTGACAATGTTTCTGAAAGTTACAGCCACTTCCGGAAAGTATCTTCTTTGTCGCAAACAGCTTTATTTTGCCGTTAGCAAAGTCGATAACTCTTCGTTCTCGCAAGTCGATATCCATAGAACCATAGATATCAACAACATTTGGTATCTGTCGCTTTATCTCGTGGCGTTCTTCTTCAAGGTCATGCCAGATAATAAAGCTATCCTCTGGATTTTCAGCTATTATTTTAGCTGCTTCTGCAACACGCTGAGATATACTTTCACGCTTTATCTTTGCTTCGTCTTGCAAGCTAGCGGTAGCTTCATCGAACAGTTTGCTCTGACCGAACTTATCGACTGACAACTCGTCTTTGCAAACTGCAAGTCTGTGATAGTTGATTTTTAGCTCAGGCAAATCATATCCCTCGTCAGAATATGTGGGGTTGACATCTGACGGCTTTGAAACAAATACAGCCCATGAGCTTACCCATAGCCAAAACTCTTCTTCCTTGTGAGGGTACAACGTCAAGTTGTTAGCCTTTGTGCTGTCACGCTGAAAGAAGCGCGTCAGAGCCTGCCCTGTGTCCATGATTTCAAGATATCCAGCGTAATGGATAAGTTCTTTGAATTTGTTAGGATCAGGCGTTGCGGTTGCCACAAGCTTATATGGAACGCCGTTGAACTTCTTCAGAAATTCTTGATAGGTTTTGCTGCCGAAACTTCTCAATACAGCAGCTTCGTCAAGGGAAGTAGCAGTGAAATACTTTACATCGATATCTCCGTCACGAACTCTCTCGTAGTTCGTTATCATGATATCAGCCGAACACGACCTCACCTCTGCCATGGTTTTAACATATGTAGGTGCGTCATAGCCAAGTATCTCAACAGCGTCATGAACAAACTCTTGCTTAACGCCCAGAGGGCATATTATGAGGGCTTTTCCGCCCTCATGAGTTATGACCTGTGTACACCATTCCAGCTGTATAACCGACTTGCCTAGTCCGAACTTGGCAAACACAGCACGCTTGCCACCTCTTACAGCCCACTTAACAATGTCACGCTGGTGGGGCTTGAGTGACGTGTTTATTTTCTTGTCCGGAACGTCAAAACCGCTGTCGGTAGCAATAGCCATTTTAGATTTCAGAAAATCTAAGTATTTCACCTATCTAATCTCCTTTCAAACTGTTTTACGCTCTTGAACTTGTTGCAGTTATCAGGCGGGCAGTTTCTTTTCTCACCCGTTGCAAGCAAATATCCGCAACACTTCTCACCATATATTTCAGTCGCATATATGCACTTGCTTGTCTTCTTGCATCTTCCTGTTCTCGTTCTCATTTTGCCGTATCTCCTCTTAGACCTTCCAGAAACTTCGGAATTCTGTCATCAGCATTCATAAGTCCCTGGATAACGCCTATCATTCGTATAGTCTTGTCTAGCAGCTGTTCCTTTGTCATTCCGCTCAGCTCTGATGTGGGAGAAATAACCTTGTTTATCTCGTTTGCAATGTGTATCTCTGTCTTGAAGATATCTTCCCACATCTGCATATTCTTAACACCTGCAAGGTATTTCTTCTTTAATACCGAAGCTTCGTCTTTTGTCACGACAGGGACTTTGTTCTGTATATCAGCAGGGAGCTTGCTTACAAGACAACTCATTTTGTATCTAGCATACAAGCAGTGCATTTCCTCATAGAACATATTTTCCGACATTGACATATTTTCTGGCAAATCGCCCTCTTCTTTCAAAGCAACGATCTCGATTTGTTTTAATCTTTGTTCTGTTGTTGGCATAGTAGTTTCGCCTCCTCAGCGGACCTTGCGACCCCGGCAACAAAGCCGAGGTCACGCATACGGTCAATAAATATTTTCTGTTCTTCTCTCAGTTTTCCGTCGGCATTCTTACACTCTATGAATGCCGTTTTTCCACCTTTGGTAAAGCACACCAAATCTGAAAAGCCTTTAGGAAGTCCGTCAACCCTGCGAGGGCTGAGAAGCACCATTGATTTAAACTCTTTTGAGTAAACCATTTTCCCCTGATAGAATGTGCCTGCGTTTGTTCTGAATACAATGCTATCTTTTGAAGATAACGCAAGGCGGATTTCGTTCTGTATCTCGTGTTCTGACTTACTCATTTCTAGGCTCTCCCATAGTAATAGCAGAATATGAGAAATGTTCCTTAGCCTCTTCATACACCTTGAGCATATCTTCGCTCAGTGTTTCCTTGAATGTATTGGTAAGCATTTCAAATGCCAGTATCCAGAACGGAACGTCATATTGATTGATGTGTGCTTCTTTTATGATCTCGCTAATGATAATATCAATTGCCTTGAGCGAATTTACGTTGGCATTAGCAAGCGTAATTGCAATTGAATTTACAGGATTGGTGTCAATACCAATTGCCTGGCTACCTCTCATCATTTAAACCATCCTCTCTGTTTTGCTTGGACATATGCCCATTGTGGCTTATATCCTCTCATTTTTGCAAACGCAAACAGTTCTTGAAGCGTCTTGCAATCCTTGGCGGATTTGTATTCCTTGACCTTGTCGTCTGCTTCTTTGCGCTTGCTTTCCTTTATTTCTTCAAGCTCTATCTGCTTGATATTTTTTATTTCCTGCCTGGTCAGTTCCTCAGCCGCTCCACAATACGGACATTTCTTTGCAGACGTTGGTCTATATGTAGCAAAGCATTTTGAACACTGCCGTATCTGTAGCGTGCCGTCTGTGCTATATTCCTTTTCAGGCTTCGGAACGCTGTTTAAGCTCCACTCTCTGTCATCATCAGGCAAGCCGTGTCGCTTGTAGTTGTTGACGTGATCGAGAATTATTGCCGTCTTGCCCTCTTTCGGGCGCATACACCGCATAGATTGTTGGATAAACAGTGTTAAACTCATTGTCGGTCTTAACAGTATGCAACACTCGCAGTCAGGGCAATCGAAGCCCTCTGATATCAAATCAACGTTGCAAAGGATTTTTATTTTTCCTGCCCTGAAATCGTCTGTAATGCGTTCTCGCTCGCTCTTAGGTGTATTGCCGTCAAAGTGTACAGCATTAATTCCAACCGCTCTGAACGCTTCTGCAACGCTCTCAGAGTGCTTAACGGAAGAACAATAGCATATCGTTTGAAGTCCGTCGGCATATTTGCGATAGTTAGTTATAACATCGCCGAATACTGCTCTCGTGGACAGCAACTCAGCAGCCTGTTGTGGGTCAAAATCTTTGCCCTTGCGTTTGAGTGCCGATAGATCAGCTACGCTTGGTGCAAAGTACCTGTACGGTGATAAGTACCCCTGTGCGATAAGTTCTTTTGCTGTAATGCCTACCACCATATCATCAAAGCAATCTTTAAGTGGCTTGCCGTCAAGTCTGCTTGGCGTTGCGGTCAACCCAACTACGAATGCCTTTGGAAAGCGTTCAAGTATTCTCTGATACGTCCTAGCCGTTATATGGTGGCACTCGTCAATGACAATGAAGTCAGGTGCTTTGTACTGTTCTGGGTGCTTGTCAAGAGCATTTGCAAGTGTGGCGACCATGCCCACAAGAATTGTGTTGCGCTGAATACCAAAGCGGTCAAATGTTGCTATGGTTTGATCGAGCAGTTCTTTTCTGTGTACCAAAAACCACACTGTGTTGCCCTTGTCCTGCGACTTGTCAGCCATATATGCGAATATGGCCGTCTTGCCAGAGCCACAAGGGGCGACAGCACATATTCTGCGTTTACCGCTTGCCATAAGCGAGCGTACAGTGTTTACGATTTTATCTTGATAGTCCCTCAGAGTAATCATTAAAACGGCACGTCGTCGCCATTGAATATTTCCTCGAAGCCGTCAATGCCAAGGCTCTGCGTTGCAGGTGAGCTATTCTGACTTGGTGCAGGCTGTGGAGATACATTTTGTGGCGGTGTATTCTGCTGTGGCACGCTCTGTGACGAAACTGAACTGTTTCCGCCCTGCTTTGGTTCGCCTGTGAATGAAGCGTTATCAACGTAAACTTCTGTCACATAGTGCTTTGTGCCGTTTTTATCATCATATGTACGGCTTCTCAGCTGTCCCTCAAGGGCTATCATTCTGCCCTTGCCGAAATAGTTATTGATAAACTCGGCAGTCTTTCTCCACGCAACGCAGGTGATGAAATCCGTCTGTTTTTCTTCGCCCTGCTTGGTGTAGTTTCTATCAACGGCTACGTTAAATGACAGCACTGCTGTCCCGTTTGTTGTTTGCTTGAGTTCAAGCTCCTGGGTAATTCTACCCATTAAAATAACTTTGTTAAGCATTTGTATCCTCCAATCTTCCATGCAAGTGTTTAATAGTCTGCATATACTTTTTGCTATGACGCTTGCAAAAAGAAATCTCATAAATGATTACATATCCTGCAAACTCGTTTCCCAAAAAGCGACCAAAAGTTGACGCTCTTTCTATGTGGCATATTTTTGCACCTGTACCAATTAGCTGCTTGAGGTTGTGCCCAAGTGTTTTCCCGCTACACGATATCAGCAAGACTTCCTGCTTTCTCATATGCCGTCCTCCAAATCTCTTGCGTCAACTATTCTGTCAAGTATCTTAGTGTCCTTGCACCAATCACACCTCTCACACCTTTTGGCTAGTTCTTCATCTGTTTTCAACCTTGCAAAGTGTGGTGTGCGTTCTTCGACAAACGAAAGTTTTTCGTCAAGCCATTCTTGTGGAACCGCAAACACATTAAAATCTGTGTGCTTTTCTTTTGTGGCGGCGGCTATGAAGAATGGCAACTGTTTGCCTATATTCTGGCAAACTATTTCTTGATAGATAGCTCCCTGAATGTCATATCCCCAGTATCGAATGAAGCTCTGTTTCTGTTTCTCTGTATCGTTCCAAAGTTTCTCAAAGTCCTTGACGACCTTAAGGTCAACGATTGCTTTGTTGGGGTGATAGCTGTCTATCTTTATCTTGTATGGCACTCCTGCGATTTTACCCGTCATAATGACCTGCTTTTCGCCTGCCATATATTTCATGAACAGCTTGTCATTCTCCACACGCTGGATAATACTCTCAGCCTGAACATAATCAGCCTTAAGCGTTCCGTCACGCTTAAACAGCTCTGGGTGCTGAGCCTTGAAAACGTCAAGCGTTCCCTCAAAGTTAGCGTCAACGTATGAGCCTACGAGCAGAGCTGTTGAACTGTCACGCTTGTAATCACCTGCAATGTCCGCAAGGGTTCTTTCCTCGCAGTCGCAGAAGCTCTTGAACTGTGAGCAGCTCATGTACTCAAGGTTTGCCTGCTGGGAGAAGTAATTCTCACTTGTCAGTTGTATCACAGATATGTCACCTCCAGATCATCACTGTCCGTTGTGCGAGTTGCAATAAACTGCAAGCCCTTTTCCTTGCACTTCTCATAAAGTGCAAGCCTGTTCTTTTCGGAAAGCTTCTCAGCTCCGTCAATCAGAATTATCTGTAGGCTGTTAGGCTTGCTGAGGGCAACATCAACGCAAAGCTGTAACTGTTCACCCTCTGACAGATTGCTGACGGGAAGTCCATTTATGAGAGGTATGCCGTCTTTAACGGTCAACCCCTTAACAGGTATTGTTGCTGTCTTAAGTATCTCGCCTGGAAGCTCTCTTGCAAGCTCAATCTTGCATGTGAGTGCCTTAGAATGTTCTTCAAGCGTTTCAAGTTCGTTCTGCATTGATTTCATACGTTTGTATTCGTTGAGGTGCTTCTTCATTTCCTCGGCTGTCTTGACCTCAGCTTGCATTGCAGATATGTCAACAAGCTGCTTGCCTGTGTATTCATCGGCTACCTTGATGTCGCTGTCAAGCTTTGCGACTTTCTCCCTGTATTCGCTTTCAAAAATCTTAGTCTTGTCTGCTATCTTGTCTGAAAGCGAATTGAGCTTGTCCTCAGCCGCCTTGATTTCGGCTTTTTTGCGCTCGATTTCGCTAGTCAGCTGCTCACGTTCTGCTGCGATAGCAGATTTCAGATTGCTTACTGCAATTTCCATTTCAGCCTGATAACCTCTGACCTTGTTGTCATAGCTATCTTTGAAGAGCTTCGCCCTCTCGATGCGAGAGTTGTATTCCTGCGCCTTTGTTATCTTCGTATAGGCTTCTGATAGGTCATATGCTTCCCACTTTTCAGCTTGGAAGCCCTGTGGGATATCCTTTGCGATATCAGATATAAACGCTGTTTTGTTGCGTATTTCTCTGTTGATATCCTGTCTTGTCTGGAAGTAAACGCCCTTTTCGGACTGGATATCGTTCAGGACCTGCAATATATTCTGCTGATAATCAATGCCCTGCGGAATTTCACCAAATTTCTCCTTTATCCAGTTCAAATCCCAATTGAACTCAATGAGGTCAAGAATAATTCTGTTCTGTTCCTGCCTTGACATCTGCGTGAACCTAACAGGGTCAATTTGCAGCGGCGTGAACAGCTCTCTGACAAATGCTTCGGGGCTTTGAACAGGTTTGCCGTCCTGTCTGATGTTCTTGTAGTCTGCCTGATTGACACGCTTCTTGCGGTCAATAGTCAAACCTGTGTCGGTCTCAATGAAGATTTCACCTTCGCTTTCGCCATTCTTTATAACGTAATCACGGCTACTGTCATTGGTGAGAGCATACTTTATGCTGTCGATTATAGATGTCTTACCTACGCCGTTTGAGCCGGTAACTTCTATTGAGCGTCCGTCCAGTTCTGTTTCAGAAATGCCAAACAGATTTTTTATATGAATTCTCGTAGTTTTCATTTACAGTACATCCTCCACTTCTCTCATTGCAGGCTTTGAAGAGTCCTCAACTTCGCCTTCGACCTGCACACCCATAAGCGTTTCCGGGCAGTGAACCCTTGCGAAAAATGATGCTGCACGATATGCTAACATCTGCTCGGGCATATTTCTCCACTTAGAGTTGGAAGTCCACCCCTCTGCTTTTGCCATAGCCATTGTGACTGTCGTTCCCTCAAGCACATCGCCGTCTTTGTCAGTTGCCTTGACGTAACAGCCTCTGTCGTCAGTACCTTTTGTGCCGACGTAAATCACCTTTACGTCTGTAAATTTTGCTCGGATAAAGCTCAAACAAGCCTGTCCGCTCCAACTTGGCTTGCCTTTGACCACGAACATTGACTGCATGACCATCATCGGGCTTACGCCCATACGATTAGCCATGTCAATGGCTATTGCGGTATCAGCGACCTTACCCTTGTACGCCTGCGGTATGATATCCGCTTTGCACAGTTCGCTCGCCATTTTGAAATACCGGCGGAAGTCTGAGATAATTCCCGTGTCAGTATGTGATGCGAGCTGTGTCTGTGTCTGCGTAGGTATCTGCCTGATTTCCGCCTGATTTATGTCGATAATTTCATCCATTATATTTCTCCTCTCTTATCATTGTGAATATGTGGTCTTTGTAGCAAAACCACATCTCGGTTGTTTTGTAAACATCATCACCGATATGGTTGTATGATGTAACAGTGTGCAGTGGCGAATATACTGCATCTGCAAGTGCCTTGAAATCGTCCTCACATGCGAAAAGTTCAATACGTCCGCTTGCGGTTGCATTGTATATTGCTCTGACAGCAGGGAAGTTGCAATCATCGGCTACTTGTGCAAGAGTATCAACGCTGGTGATTATGCTGTTCAACTTTTCGATTGCTGTCATTTCGACCTCTCCTTTCCAATATCGCTGGCTCTGCCAGCTTAAAATCTTTGCAGGGGTAGCGTCTGCTACTCTCCAAACAGCCTTTCAGGTGCTTGCAGTCAAGGCAAGAGTAGTTAGTCACTTTGCTCACCTGCCAGCTTTGTGAGTTGTTTCAACGCCTGATAGCTCTTGCCGACGTCATACGCCTTGCGCTGGTCAGCGGTGAACAATGGGCTGATGTAGCGTTCAAAATCGCTCAGAGCGTCTTGCATGTGGGCGTGTTTGGCGTTATCAGCTATGTATTGTGCGAAGAAAAATTTGCAAGGCTGGAGTTCGTGCACAAACGGGCAGTTATCGCATTCATCATTTGTTATGCAATGCTTCGCCGCCTTTACAATTTCCTCGTCCGTGAATATCTCATCCATTGTTGTCACCGCCGTTTCCTATCCTCGTAAGCTCCTCTTTCACCTCAAGCATTGCCCGATATGACTGTCCCAAGTCAAAGGCTTTCTGTTCTTCGTCTTCCATACGTTCGTAAATGTCCAGTATCAGTTCGCAAGCCTTGTAAGCCTTTTGAACTTCTTGACAAATCTGCGTTTTTACGCTATTATCAAAGTGTATGTTATCGGTATCTTCTTTTACAGATACCTCCGAGCTTGTGCCTGTTGCCGCAGGTGCAGGCTCATTTTTCATGTATTCGATAATACAATTTAGAAAATTAGTAGCACATTTCTCATCATCCTCAAGTGGGCACGATTTACAGTCGGAATCTGTACAAGATTTAGCCACATTTATGATATCTTCTTTTGTTAGTTTCTTATCCATTCTCAATCTCCTCCCACTCAAATCTACCTTTGCCGCTGTTACGCCACTGACCGATACCTCTCAGCTTGCCGTAGTCTAGCCACTCTCTTACGGCTGTTTCCATATCGTCTTTCAAAATCTGGATTGTGAATTCGACTGTCGCCCCTGCAGGAACTGTCTCAGAATGTGCCAGTGCAACACGTTCGCCCTGCGGTGTGCTTGCTCTGAGTGGCCTCTGGCATTCGCCCATACCACCCTTGAATTCGTATGGGATTTTTCTTTCCTCAACGAAAACCAGTCCGTCGATTTCTTTCTTGTACGCCTTGATTTTTGAACTAGCCGTGCCTGATACCTTTTTCAAAACACCGCAAGCGTCCTTGAAAAATCCCTTGACCTGATAATCCCATAGAAATGGTGTGCCGTCTTCCAGTGTCGGGAATACCGTCATAGATTTTTCGACCACTTCCGCTACACCAAGTGCGGCTATCTCTTCCTCACGGCTCTTTGCGTCGGGTGCTTTTGACGCTATGTACTCGTCGTGGATTGTGGTTGTTGCGTTTGCCGTTCCCAAAATCTCTTCGGTGAACGTCAACTTTACTTTGATTTTTTTCATGCTCATGTCTTTTGACCTCCGTTAAACGTTAAATTTATTTTTTTCTTGCTTTTCGACGCCATACTGTGCCGAACTACGCCTTTGCTAGTCACTGCAGTTCCTTTGCTAATCACTGCTATGCCCTTGCGTCGCTATGCTTCTCAATGCCTTTGCTAATCAATGCCATTTCTTTGCATGGCACCGCCAATCTGCACCCTGCTATGCCTTTGCCTCTCGTTGCGTGTCAAAACTTCGCCTCGCCTTTGCTTGTCGGAACTTAGCTTTGCCTTTGCTTATCTAAACGGTGCTGTGCATACCTAGCCCTAGCTACGCAATATTTTGCCAGGCCTTTGCGTGGCTGTGCAGTGCCCCTGCGAATCATAGCTATTCTTCACCGTTGCGAATCTATGTCAATCAATGCTGTGCCGTTGCCCGGCAAATCGACGCTGTACTTTGCCCTTGCCTATGCTTTGACGTTCTTTGCTAAACCCCACTATGCCGTTGCTTTGCTGTTCAAATCAACACCTTCGCATTTCGTAGCCGTTCACAGGTTCGCTTTGCCGTAGCCAATGCTATTCATAGCAAATCCGTTGCATTGCAAATCTAAACTATGCCATCGCTGTTTTCGTCGTGATTTTCATCGTCATAACTGTGTTCATGTTCCCATTTGTGCTGGTCTATAATGCATGCTATGAACAGTATCACGGCATAGAAAGCTGTCAGTATCACGATCGTTGCGCCTATCATGCAGGCTATAAACATACCCTCCGACACTTTACCACTTGCCTTTCGTCTGTATTTCGACCTTGACCACAGGCTTTGAAGCTTCCTTGATCGCCTGCTCCAGCTCCTCACGGATTGCGGTTTCGGCGGTTTCTTTTATGTTTCGATACAGTCCGTAGATTGCCAGTGCAAACAGCGCCGTACATAACGCTATTGCAGCCACGAATCTGACGATCTCCAGTGTTGCTATCATGCTGGTCATTTTCTTATACTCCTTTCCTTGCAATACTCCGCAAAAATTTCTTCGGGGTTCGCCCCGATTATCTTGCAGTACGTCACGATTTGTTCAGCATTCATGGTGCCGAACTGCCGTTCCCACCTGCTCACGGCCGTCTGTGTCATGCTCAGCCGTTTTGCGATCTTTGCCTGCGTGAGACCTTTCTCGGCTCTTGCAGATTTAAACACTCGTGACATCACATCATCTGCTGTTATTTTCTTTGCTGGCATTAACATCACCCTCTGTATCTTGCCGCAGCAAAGTCAATGCACATTTCCGCAACATATCTCAGTGACGTTTTGCTTTTGAATGCAAGTTCACGGAGCATTGTGTAATAATCTTCACCGATCTGAATGACCTTTGTCGGTTGCTTTTCCTCATGGAAGATATAAAATGTGTCTGATGTGTCGTCAAAGATTTCTTTTGCTTGTGGTATCTCAACACCGAGAAGTTCACAAAGCTTGAGTTCCGTTGCCTTGTCCTTTATCGTTGAGCCGTTTATCCAACGATAAATGCTTCTCACGTTTACGCCACACAGCTTAGCAAATTCCTTGTAAGTTATGTGATTGTCCTGACAATAGCTGACAATAAGCTTGCCGTACATTGTTCTCCTTCTCCTCTCTAAAGCTCTATGTGTAGAGCCGCTGAAATAGCTTTCGCCACGTTATCTGAGCGATCTCGGCTATCTGTGTTACTCATGAACACATTTATTGTGTTCTCACTGTAACCTGTCAGCTTAGCGAGATCCTTTCTCGTCATGCGACGAAGCTTAAGTTCTGCATAGACTTTTGCAACGAAATTTTGATAGTTCACTTTATCACCTCCGATATTGGCTTGTTGAGTTTTAACAAAATGAAGATTTCATTTTCATCTTTCAACCTGTTAGCAAGAGCTTTCTGTTCGTCAGTTTCAGGTTTTTTAAGCTGCCATTCTTCAAAAGCGGTGTATCCATGCTTCCTTAGAATATTGCACACTGTTGTTTTACCAGTTGCACCTTGCTTGCCCGAAACAATGATAGGGATATCCCTCATTGCAATTAAGAAATCTTTCTCAAAGTATCTTGCCAACACATACTCGATGCTGTTAATTTTCAAACTTTGTTCACCTCCAAAACACATAAATTTTGTAAAAGAACCTTGACAAACAAGGGAAATTGAGCTATTATATAAGAGCGACCAAATATAATATAAACAAGCTGTTTTGAAAATTGGGACTTTCAATATGGCTTGGTTTTGTGTTGTCTTTTTTGTATAATTTCTTTTACAAACTTATTATATCTAAAAATTCTTAGTTTGTCAATCAAAATTACTAAGATTTCTTAGATTTTAGTGCTATGTACAAAAAGACACATCAAAAAATGTGCAATATTTATAAAAATTGCAACAAATTCAAGAAAGGTAGTTTATTTATGTCTTTTTGGGATAGGTTTTATGAACTCTGTACGCTGAAAGGTGTAAAGCCAAATGGCGTCGCAAAAGAGTTAGGGTTTAGCAATGCTGTATGTTCACAGTGGAAGAAAGGAACGCAAAAGCCATCTGCTGAAAAGCTCACAAAAATAGCTGAATATTTTAACGTGTCTGAGTCTTATTTGCTGTATGGCAAAGAAAAAATCTCTGCAGGCATTGAGCTATCCGCAGAGGAAATAAAAATTATTGAATTAATTAGAAGTCTTTCAGACGAGAAAAAGGAAATATTCAAGAAGTTTTTAAATTCACTTTAAATAGGAGGTGTAGTTATGCTTCAAGCAATACTTGTGTTGCTTATCATTGTTGCGGCGTTTGCGCTGACAATGGTAATTTTAAAAGTGCAGGAAAGACACATCAGAGAAGACGGGGCAAATTACGAAGAATACATTTATAAACGTGATCTTCGCAAGAACAAAAATGAGCAAATTGCCGCAATAGTGCTACTTATAGTAGGCATTATAGCAACTATTGCTATCGGAATTGCAATTAATTAAAAAAAATTAGGAGGAGATATTATGAAAAAAATTATAACAGGGATAGTTACACTTACAATGGCGTTAGGTATGACAGCTTGCAGTGACAGTGGAGAGAATAATAACAGTACGACAACGTCAACCGCAACCTCAACTGCAACCGAAACTACTACAGTTGCAACTACGCCGAGTGAAGAAACTACAACCACAACATCAGCAGATATCACTACCACAACAGAGCAAACAACAACCACTACTGTCACAACTACAGAAGAAACTACCACCACTACTGCTAAAGAAACAAAAGAGCAGGTGCTAATAGATAGCAACGGAATAAAAATCACATTTAAGGGAATGGACTATAGTGACGGAATATTCGGACCAGAAGTTAAGTTGTTAATTGAAAACAACACTGATAAAAATTATACTGTACAGGTGCGTAATTTTTCTGTCAATGGATTTATGATTGAAACTTCAATGTCAACAGATGTAAACGCCGGCAAGAAAGCTAACGACACTATAATAATAGAAAATTGGTCATTGGAAGATAACTCAATCTCAGCAACAGATTTGCAAACGTTAGAGTTTAATTTTAGTATTTTTAACTCCGATGATTGGACGGATAGCTTTGACTCTGAAACCGTAAACATTCAACTTTAAAATAAAAAAGCCAACTCAAATGAGTTAGCTCAGAACTATGTACCTTTTGTTTGTTTTTGCTTTAGATCCTCTCCTTGTTCCTTGGCGAGTTCAACTAATTTGTTTAGCGCCTTTTCTAACCCGTCAGGGGATAAGGATCTCAGCTTTTCAATCATTTCTAGCTCTTCGTCCGTTATCTTCATATTAGACCATTCCTTTCCCTTTTCACATAATAATACAATAAGACCAATATATTGGCAATAAAATTCCACTAAACAGGAATTTATTTGTGAATTACAACCAAATCTGCAAGTTCACATTTGAAGAAAATTACCAAAAGCACTATGGTGTCTATTCTTGGTACACTTTCACCTGTTTCGATTTTCGACAAGGCGGATTTGCTAACACCTGTTCTTTCCGCAAGCTCAACGAGAGTTAGACGTGCTCTCTTTCGCAATTCTTTCAGTTTAATTTCGTAGAGTGGCATTTTATATCACCTCGGGGTTAGCATACCCAAAGTTGATATAATTATTATAGAACATTTGTTCGATGTATCTAGTATATCCTATATTACGACGATTGTCAATAGGAATTTTAAACCTGTCCGCATTTTTGTACTACATAGAAGAAGGAGCATAACCATGGGATTACGTTTTAGAAAATCAATCAAAATTGGCAACGGTGCGAAATTGAACATCAATAAAAAATCCGTCGGTTTGAGTGTCGGCGGAAAGGGCGCACGATACAGTGTCAGCAGTTCAGGACGGCGCACAAAGTCTGTCGGTATACCAGGCACAGGACTGTCATATGTATCAACATCGGGCGGCAGGAAAAAGTCAAGCCGTAGTTCTCATCACGGCCGAAAAACGAGTGGCACGTCAAAGGGTGGTTGCCTACTGGTGATAATCATTTTCTGCGCTATATCGGTCATAGTCTATGGAATAGCGCACCTGTTCGGCTATAGGCGACCGACAAAGGTTGAATGGACTAATGACAACTATTCTATCACACTGAATGACTATAATCGTGACTATAGCCACATAATCTATTTGCGAATCACAGGTGAAACCGACGCAGAGGACGTTGATCCGAAAGATATAAAAATCGAAATCAGCAATCCTGACGTTTGTCAGTTAGAATATGATGATAGCGGTGCATATGTCACCTATGACGTGAACCCCCTCAAAGACGGCTTTGCGGACGTGACCGCCACATATGACGGCGTGACATCTGACCCTATAACAATCACAGTGGATATGGGTGAAAAAGCTACCACCACGACGACCACCACCACCGCAGAACCTGAAACCACCACCGAAGCAATCCCTGCGACAGCTGCCACGCAGGACCCAGCCGAAACAATCGTGTATATCACGGCTTCGGGTGACAAGTATCACAACGAATTCTGCAGACACTATGATGATACCTGCACACCAATGACCTTGCAGGAAGCTCAGAACGCAGGCTATAAGCCTTGCAAGGTGTGTGGCGGATAAACATACCAATAAAAAATGCCCCCACAGAGCGACCTGTGAGGGCGTGTACAACACCGACAAACCACAGCAAATGGACAGTAGGGTAGTACCCTATTATCTTAGCATAAAATCAAAATTTTGTCAAGATGTTTAGGAGGATTTTACATGGCAACAGCAAAAAAACTGCCTAGCGGAAACTATCGTGTTAGGGCATATGACAAAGCAACAGGGAAGTACAAATCGTTCACGGCAAAAACCAAAAAAGAAGCCGAGCTAATGGCGGCAGAGTGGCTGAACAGTACTCAACAAAGCGAGGATGAAAGAACGTTTCAGCAAGCTGCAGAGGAATACATTGAGATTAAAACACCTGTTCTATCGCCTACCACGATACATGAATACAAATCGGAACTCAGAAACCATTTTGACAGATTTGCAAATATGCGGTTAAATGATATTACGCCACAACTTGTGCAAGATTGGGTGAACAGCATTGCTGTCGTAAGGTCCGCAAAAACTGTAAGAAATGTATATGGCTTCTTCACAGCGGTAATGACCTATCATGATGTTGATATTAAACTCGGCAAAATACGCCTACCACAAAAAACTAGAACGTTTAAAAGCTTGCCTGACGCCGAAACAATTATTGAACTGTTTCGTGGCACAGATATTGAAATACCAGTGTTACTTGCAGTATGGGGCGGATTGCGAATGTCAGAGATACAGGGAATACGCCGCAAGGATATAGCTGGAGATGTCTTGACACTGTCGCAGGTGCGCGTTATGGTTGGCAATAAGCTGACAGTAAAGAAACAAGCAAAAACATATAAGAGTAATCGGCAAGTAAGACTGGGTAAACCACTTGTCGAGCTGATTGACGCATTGGAACTCAGCCCTGACGATTATGTCGTACAGTACAATCCTAAGCGAATATATGACAGACTCGTAAAAATCACAAGGTCATCAGGGTATTGCATTACTTTCCATGACCTGAGACACATCAGTGCAAGTGTTATGGCAAAGCTGAATATTCCCGATATATACGCAATGGAGCGGGGAGGTTGGAGTAATACCAGCACACTAAGGTCAGTTTATCAGCAGACTTTCGATGATGATCGCCAACGTGTCGATAAGGTTATCGACGACTATTTTCAAAGTGTATATGACACAAAACATGACACGAAAAATGCAAAATAGCGTAAAATCGTGCATTGAAAGCTGATTATAGCAGGTTCAAGTCCTGTCACCCGCACCATACTTGTGCAATAAAATAGATGCACACCTCGAAAAGCTCGTATTATCGCGGCACAAATAGGGAACGACCCTAAACTTATGTATCACGGAGAGTCATCTGATTTATTCAGACTAATGCTCTCCGTTTTCTTTTTGTCTACTTTACAATTCCGATATGAGTAAAGTAAATATCGATTTCCTGCGTGATACTGCCGTTATCGTCTTTCAGCTTTTCGTGAACCTCGATGCGCGATACAAACGTGTGTAAGATTTCCTGAGTTAATTCTGTAATATCTGTGTACTTTTTAGCAAGCGCAGCAAATCTTGCGGTGTTAGCCGTCTGGGATTGAAGCTCCTGCATCGTATGCTTCAAGTCTGATATTTCCGCTTTAAGCTGATTCTGCTCATCAGTGTATCCCTGCGACAGCATTCTGAACTGATCATCATCAATCGTACCAAGAACGTGATCTTCGTACAGCTTTCTGAAAATTATTCCGACCTCGGCAAGCCTTTTCTCGCTCTTTTTCAGTTTTTTGTTAGCTTCGGACAGCTCTTTTTTAGCAGCAGTATTTGACTCCCGACTGATATACTCAGCAAAATCATCTGTACGTTCTCTCGCAAACGCAGTCACATTCCGTATTTCATGCAGTATGATTTCCTTGAGATGACTTTCCTTAATACCGTGCATGGTACATTGTTCCCGACTATTTTTTCGATACGAAGAACAGATAAATTTCCAGTTTTCAGACTTCTCTCTTGCGTGTCTGTGAAAATATAACTTCTGTTTGCAGTCCGCACAGAAGACTATTCCGGCAAAAATACTTTTCTCTCCGCTCCTTGTGAACCTACGCTTGCTCTGCCTGAGTCGCTGAACTATCTCCCATATATTAATGTCGATTATCGGCTCATGAGTATTTTCAATCAGCTTGTGCTCGCTTTTGGGCAGCTTTAATTTCCGATGGTCTTTGTATGACGCTCTGCCGAACCTGAAATTACAAGTGTGTCCGAGATAGCTGACGTCCTCCAAAATATTTGCAACTGCGGTCGGATTCCAGCGGTAGGGATAGCTTGTATCAAAGTTAGAAATAACATTTCCCGTTTGACTGTACTCGTACATCGCAGGAGTGTATATCTGTTCTTCCTCAAGCCTGTGCGCGATCTGAGCCGGACCCAAGCCATCAGCGCATAGTTGAAAAATATATTTTACGACCAGCGCTGTTTCGGGATTGGGCAGAATTTTGTTGTGATCCTCCTGAGATTTCATGTAACCGTAAGGCGGACGTGAAGCGACTCTCTGCCCTCTTTCGGATTTTATTACACAGCTTGCCTTAATTTTTCTGCTTGTATCCTTGACGTGGAATTCGTTAAAAATGTTGTAGAATGCCGCCATATCGACAGCGGAGGAATCCGGATTATCGGAATCAATATTGTTATTGATCGCAATATAGCGGACATTTCTGCGCGGAAAATATTCCTCTGTGTATAATCCTACGTGCAGATGATTTCGACCAAGCCTTGAGAGATCCTTTGTAATTATTGTGCCGATCCTGCCGTTGTCCACATCGTCTATCATGCGTTTGAATGCAGGACGTTCGAAATCTACTCCCGTGTACCCGTCGTCAATGTAGAACGCGGTGTTGTAAAATCCATGTTCATCGGCATATTTTTGAAGTATATCTTTCTGATTTGAAATGCTGTTGCTTTCTCCCGCAAGCTCATCCTCGTGACTGAGCCTGCAATACAAAGCCGTTATCTTATTCGTGTCTGACATTATTAACCTCTCTTTCCGTCCATTATGCGGACTCTGTCAAACCGATTGAGATTACAGATAGTATATCACAATCGATTCTGAAAGTCCAGCGATAATCTATAAATTTATGATAATTTTTCAGCGGCGGATCTCAGCAAATATTTCAGCTTGTCCTCAGCTGTGGATTTTGAGGTCATATCAAACACCGAGTTGATGTTGTAAACAATTCCGTCAATGATCTCGGAACGACTTTTGATATACTTATCCTCAGTTTGCGTTATGCTGCCGGAGCAACAGCTTTCGTTTCTTTCTATAATATTTGTGTCCATATACCTCCTGCTCTCCGATATATATCGGAACAAATGTTGAGAAAATTCGTGTAAACAAATCAGTTCAGTCCTTTCGTTTTAAATTTTTTGTGCGAATTTGATACGCACCGATTTTACAATTCGTTATCATCAACCTCATAGGCGTTAACGATAACATCACCTTCGCCATATTCGCAAGAATTTTCAGCTATATTTTGTTCGGCAAATTCACGGTTGTTCCTTGCAATCAAATCGTCAAGGTTAACTTTACCCCTTGTCCTGCGAACGTTACGCACCGCCTCCTTGCGATACTCCGCTATAACTTTCGGAGGAATATCAGCCAGCTCCGACAGTATCATAATCACAATTTCTAGCTCAACTGCGTATCTGAACAAGCCTTTTGAGATTTTAGTTATCCCTGCCTCGCTACCTTTCACGATTTCATCTGCAAGATTTTTTGCGATGATATTCTTCTGCCTGCCGACTTCAATTGAGGAAACATACTCCCTTATCGCCTTGGCTATAAATTCTGAACGTGAGTGCGAAGTTTTCTCCGCATACTCATCACAAAGTTCCAAAGTTTCATTGTCTAAGCTTATTCCTATTTTCTTTGCCATAATTACCTCCGTTTCCTGCGGTATTACCTTTTGGTGCACACTCCAAAGGGCGATATTTCCGCATTTTTATTGATTTTTTACTTGCTGCGACACCTCCGTTTCATACTTTTGCAAATTAAGACTCCTTTTACTCGAGAGCCGAAAACCTCCGTAATTTCGGCAAAATATTGCGGTCAGCTTTGCTGTCCGCTGTGAGTGCGACACCGTCGCTTTAACTTGCAAATTATTAGTTATGCTTACTTTAACCTCTGCATATCCGGTATTTGTGCAGATTGACAACCGCCTTTTATTATCAGAATTAAAACCTCTCCCACATATCGCCCACAGCGGCTAACAAATCGCTTGTGTCGGCTTTTAATCTGTTTCTGCTAAACTTACCCGATAGAAAAATCCAAACCCGCAAATCGGCTTACATTGCCTTACTTTGCGTTTCTAACGGCGGAATGTCAATCCCCTTATTCGCAAGCTGACTTCTTATTTTATTAGCTGACATATGCAGCACTTCATCAAGACTCATTAACTTGACTTCATAAACCTTTGCATTGTCATCAGTGTCAGTAACAATATCAACAGGGTCAGTAGGATTGCAAACAGTGACTGCGGATTTTTCTGCATCAACTTCGGAATCATCAATCCCAAACAACGTATTTAAGGGATTTTCAAGCATTTCACTGTTACCGCAAGTGACAGCAGGGTCAGCGTTTTCACACTCCTTCGGCATAAGATTTCTGCCGTCACTGCTGTCACTTTTCATATCGTAATTCAGAATAATTATTCGCTGTCCGTTGCTGCGTTTGGATTCAAACGTTACTCCGTAATCCAGCAATTCATAAGCGTGCTGAATTAAATCTTTTTTGACACGATTTGAAAACACTTCTTTGTCCAGCAGAGCAGATAACTTTTCAGCAAGTTCAGTAGCAGAGCCTTTAAACTTTTTCTGAGTTACCATAAAGTCGTGAACAGCAAATGAAAAATAGTCAGGTTCGATATTTTTAATCTCATCAGACACTTTCCATCTGCTCCTTTCAAACACAACATTGATCTCTTGATTTTCAATATCACGACCTACGCAATACAGTTTAGCTTTTCGACTTCCGCGCTTGCTTTCAATCAGAACCATACTGCCATCAACACAACCGCTTAAGCCTGTACTGCCTGAAATCATATTGAACGGATCGCCGTCGGAACACTTTCGTGTGTGATGAACCAGAACTATAGCTATACCAAGCTTGTCCGCAAGACTTTTTAGAACGGATAGTTCTTTGTAATCTGAACTGTAGCTTGACTCCGATTCGTTACGTACCTTTTGCAAAGTATCTATCACAACAATTTTCAAATCGTCAAACCGCTTCCTGCAGTATTCAATTTGTTCAGGCAGACCATTTGAAATTGATTCCGCCATAATTGCAAAGTTAAGATTGTCGGACGGCTCGTCTGTCAGTTCGTACAACCTGTTTTGCAGACGTATCAGGCTGTCCTCTAAACTAAGATATACCGCATGACCGCAGGACGTTGCTTTTCCAAGAACCTTTTCTCCTTTTGCAATGGACAGGCACATATCCAGCGCAAGCCACGACTTGCCGACCTTCGGCGCACCCGCGAGAATAAATAAGCCTTGCGAGATCAATCCGTCCACGCAGTACTCAATCGGTTTCATCAGAGTGTTCATAATATACTCGCTGCTGTAAATTTTTAATTCTTTCATATTATCGACCTCCTTCCGGTATGCAAAGCCGCTGACCTCGGTTCTGCAAACAAAAAACGCCGCAGATTTAGTTTTCTGCGGCGCGTTTTTAACTCTCTGATATTATTATATGCGGAAATCCGGAAAATGAATAAAATCACGTAACATTTAATTTTCGCTCAACACGACATTTTCTGTTGCATATTACGACAAAATGTGATATACTTAATTTGGAAACTGTAAAAACGACAGCCTTGAGGTGTAATTATGTTTAACGATATTTGTTTTTATGTCAAAGGAAATATGATCAAGGTCAACGGTCAGGACTTTTTATTGGGCGAGCTTTCGGCATCATGTATGAATATACCTCCTTCCGAATTCGAAGAGATATATGATAAGTATAGATCGGCGGAATACATAATGAACCATGAAATCAATGCTGAAAAGGATAATTCCGTTGAATATATACCGCCCTTAAAAAAGGAGTGGGGCAGGCTGAACAGCATGATGGTCGAAATAGATACGGCTTTGAAAAAACATAAAATATTTCAGGTTTTTGATACTCAGAATGCTGCCGGATTTTTCGAACGATTTACTGATATAGACGATACAATGATTGCTCACGAAACCCGGGAGCTTTATTACAAGACTGCAAGTTTGTACAAACCTGTGATCGACGATATATTTAATTTCAATAAAACTATGTATTACTTTGTAAACGACTTTCTGTCACATCTAAAAAAGCTTGATCCTGAAAATTTTGCCGCCGCTTACTATGACTTTCTTACAAATCCTATGGCGTACAAGATGATTGCAAATCCTATCATGAATGAATATATGTCGTATACAAGCGCTGATTTTCTTGAAATGAATATGATCCCCAAAGAAATAACCGATGGCTGTGGAGAGTATGTAATTGCGGAATACTACCATGTTGATAGATTGCAGAGCTTTTTAAAGGTCGATTTTCTAAAAGGTCTTATGGCAGGACATCATATACGCAGATGTGAACATTGCGGACGATTCTTTCTTATGACCAAAGGCTACAAAACAAGATACTGCGACAAGGCTGCGCCTGAAAATCCGAGGTTTACCTGTAATCAGATGGCTTACAGAACGGTCAGAATTAAGGAAGAAAATGCGGATAATCCGAAATATCAGTCATATCGGCGCTGTCTTAACAGGGTTATGCGAAGCTATCAGAGAAAAGTTATTGATGAAAAACAAAAATCTGTTCTTCTGCGACAAGCAGAAGAACTGTACCATAGAGCAATGACCTCTCCCGAATTCAGCAATGAGGAATTTGAACAGCAAATGCAGTCTGAAAATCTTTACAAATTATGCGGTTTTGACGTTCCGAAGAGAGGCAGACCAAAGGCGGTTAAGAATGACAAATGAGGAACTGATATCGAAATATTATGACGGTAATATGCAAGCTTTATATGATCTGTACGAGCAGAATGTCGGGTTCATACAGAGCGTTGCTGCTGCGGTCGCAAAAGACTACAAAAATTATTTGCGTTTCAGCGATACCTTTGAAGACCTTGTTCAGGTTGGCAGTTTGACGTTCTTTGAAAAGCTGAAAGCAAAAAAATATGACGCAAGAAAGGGCAGTCTACTGACATATCTTACTCCCCAACTTCGATATGCAATGCAGGAGTTTATTGAAAATTTCAGTTCTCCGGCAGGACTTTCACATTCCGATTTCTCAAAAATACAAAGATGCCGCAAGCTGCATAATGAAGGTATGTCAAATTCGGATATATCCAAGGAGCTTGGCATGGACAGGAAAACCGTTCAAAGCTGTCTGTCATTCTCTTTTAAAACGGAAACGCTGATGATACGGGCGGAAACAGAGAACGGAATTGAGTACATTGAAAATCCTGGGCTTGTCGTTAACGATCTGCACCCCGATAACAAGGTTTACATTGAAGTTAGCCTTGAGCTTTTCAAGGAATTGTTTGAAAACTTATCAGCCAGGGACAGAGAAATTCTCGGCAGAAAATATGGTGCATTCGGGTATGAAGAGACCTCCGTTAACGACATTGCGGACTATATGCTGATCACCAGAAACGCTGTAAACAAGGCTGTTAATTCTGCAACAGAGATTCTTCGCAAGGAATACCATAACGGGAGTAAGCTGAAATGGTGGCGGTTGTGTAACCGGGCGGTTAAGGATGCCTTGGAGGGTAGGACAGCATAGGAATCCGTTGAAATATCTGACGAGTTTAAGGCGAAATTACGGGCGTTGGCGGAGTTTTTGGTTTTGCTGTATGAAAATGATAAACAAAAATAAATGGGGGGCATTATGCTTGCAATATACTTAACCTTAATTGATAACGAAGACGATAAGAAATCATTTGAGGATTTATATAATCAAAATAGGTCTAAGGCTTATGCGATTGCGTTTAATATTTTGAAAAATAAAACGTTAGCCGAAGAAGCTTGTTCGGAGACTTTTTTTAGTCTCGCAAAAAGTTTTCAAAAAATTAAAAATTTAGAATCTCACAAATTGGACTATTATATTGTCATTACTGTTAGAAACGTGTCTTTGAATTTACTGAAAAAAGAAAAGGAACACATTAAAGCTATGAATTTAAGCGAAGATATTCCCGAATTAACAGACGAGACGCTTTGTGACAGAAATTACGATAATATAGTTGATTGTATCAAGCGGCTTTCATATACCGATCAGGAAATTCTTTACCTGAGAATCACTCTTGGCATGAGGTACAGTGAGATTTCGTTAGCACTGCATATTTCCAATGCGGCGTCACGACAGCGTTTTCAGCACGCAAAGGATAGCCTTGCAAAGCTGCTTGAAAAGGAGAGCATTTATAATGGATAACTATTCAATATTATCAAAAGCTATAGGCGACACTTTCGAACCTCAGCTTGATGAATTCATTGATTCTGTAAATTTTGATGTTAATGCCGAGTTCTCAGAAAAGTTCGAACGTAAGATGGACAAACTTATACGAAGAAGGAATAAACCGTATTTTAATCTGATATGTACCGGAGGAAGGCGAGCGGCGTGTATAGTGGCTGCCATAATAATTTTGTCGGCATCTTCACTGAGCGTTGAAGCGGTGCGTGAGGTCGTTCATGATTTCTTTATGAGTATTTTCGGAGATCACACTGCCGTTTCGGTAAGCATCAATACTGAAAAAGATTATCCGGTAACTATCGAAGAAGAATATGCGATCTCAAATCTGCCCGACGGTTTTGAATTATCTGATTATAACCGGGACAGCGGAACAATATTCGCCGCTTATTTTTATGGAGATAAATATATCTTTTTCGAGCAATTTGTTCATGATAGTTATCTGGTTAATTTTGATAACGAACATTCCGAGCTTGAATACTACACTGATGAATCAGGACAGGAATATCTTATTCAAAGTACCAACCATGATTTCTGTATTTCATGGGATAACGGCGAATATATTTTTAAAATCACAAGCAATTTGAATAAAAAAGATACATTATCTTTTTGCAAGTCTACAAAATCGAAATAAATCTTGAAAAACAGCTCACAAAAACGAATATTTTGTTGTCATTAAGAGTGTAAGAGGAAAAAATTCTCTTGCACTCATTTTTTTGTAGGAGGAGATATTATGAAAAAAATTGTACCTGTTTTTATGGCTTGCCTGATTTTCTGTTCGGTGGGAGGAACTACGGTGTTGGCTGCTGTTCCACCTGATAACGGCGGTATTGTTTCGCCTTGTTACTTGTATACTAATCAAGCATATAGCAATTTGAGTATTTCTGGTGGTGTGGCATCTTGCAAGAGTACCGTTTACGGAATATCGGGTACAACGACTAAAATCGTTGTAACTCAGACCTTGCAGGTAAAAGACGGAATGTCTTGGCGCAGGATAACCGACTGGAGCGAAACTTTTAACAGCTGGTATTGCAGTTATCCTAACTCATTCTCGCCGATTGGCAGCGGAACCTACCGTGTTAAAACAGTTGCAAAGGTCTACAAGGGCACGTCCTACGAAACTATTACTGTTTACAGTACGGAAGTTTCGTAATAATCTACATTCTATGCTTTTTTGCAGAGAGGCTTGGTGATTCCAATGGACTAAGGTATATGAATTTTGGGTTTGTCTGACGTAGAACCAATATCGAACGATTACAATACGGACTGATAATATGCAGTATTCCGAATATATGGAGTTTATTCGGCGTATTGCGGAAACAGAGGAGAAGCTATGAACCTTAAAAGAAACTTTAAACGAATACTTTCCGGCGTAATGAGTGCAGCTATGGCGGCAACTCTTTTGCCGAGTTTGCCCGCAGTCGCAGAGGAGGCAGCAGAAAAGTATCCCTATACAATGTTTGCCGCTTCTGATACAGAGGGGTCTATCACCATTAATGCTAACAATTTCTGTGTGAATGGAAATATAGCGACAAACGGCACAATAGTTTCAAATGGGAATTTGAACGTTAATGGTACGAAAACTGAGAATGCAGGCAAAGAAATGATATATATCTTTGATAAGATCGATTCAGCCTATTTTTCAGGCAATAATATTGATGAATATTCACAGGATTACACTCTTGAAGAAATAAACATAAACATCAATGATCCGCTGGAGGTTGAGGGTAATGCTACTCTTACAGGCAACATAAATATCAACACGGCGCTTAAAGCCTTTGAAGATGTTACCCTTAACGGCGAGGTAAAAAACACAAACAATTCTGTCATCTTTTCAAAGTATGGAGATATTGTGATTGACAGCCAGAACGTTAATCTTAATGGTCTGGTATATGCTCCTTTCGGCAACGTTGAGATAATGGCTCAGAATCTGAATCTCAATAATGTTGTCATTATTGCGGATACAATAACTTTCAACTGTCCAAGCGTAAACGCTAACTATAGTGGCAATGCTGGCGAATTGGTTGGCACTGTTTCAGAGCCTTTGGATATACCTGTCGATGAATGGCAGTATATGAAGGATGAAAACGACAATGGCTTACCTGATTTCTTTGAAGATATGAATAATTGGGAGCTTCTCAAAGATACCGATGGAGATAAGCTTCCTGACTGCGTTGAGCAGTATCTTGGAAGTGATAGCACGTTGGTAGATACCGATGGTGATCTTCTTGATGACTATTATGAGGTGTTTGTTACCGGAACTGACCCGACTTTGATTGATACAGATGAAAACGGAATTACAGACGGTGATGAGGATTTTGATGAAGACGGATTAACAAATCTTCAGGAGTATGAACTTGGTACAGAGCCTTATAATGATGATACGGACGGCGACGGACTTAATGACGGCGAGGAGATCAACACTTACATAACTGATCCGCTCAAGGTTGACACCGATGATGACGGACTTGAGGACGGTGACGAGATCTACTTTGAAACAGATTCGCTGAATCCCGATACCGATGGCAACGGAGTTCTTGACGGTGATGAAAAGCGTTTCCAGACCTTTATTCACAAGGTTGAAAACGAGGATTGTGCCGTTACCGAAGTTCGTGTGTCTATGGAGGGTACGGGCAATCTCCAGAAAGCCACTACTGTTGAAAGCATTATGAACAAGGATATACTCTGCTCAGAGGTTGTAGGTCTTGTGGGCGAGCCTTTTGAAATCAAAACGACTTCGCAGTTTGATAAGGCTACGCTTACTTATGTGATCGATAAGTCTAAGCTTGGTGATACCGAATTTGACAATCTGCTGTTTTTATGGTATGATGAAGAAAATGACAATTTTGTTGAGCTGGACACTGTGCTTGATGAGGATAATTCAACTGTAAGCGTGGAGACTACACACTTCAGTAAGTATATGCTGGTGGACAAAGTAGAGTGGTTCAATGCTTGGAAAAAAGCTTCACTTTATTTTGAAGATACCTACGAACCGCTTGCTACCGTGATTTGTTACGACTGTTCGGGAAGTATGAGTAGCAATGACCGTACCTTTAATTATAATATATATAACGAGGACGGGACGATAGCTTATTCTTATCCTACCTGCTACAGAAAGCTTGCAATAGATAATTATATAGATTCAATGACATTGACTGACAAAACGGCTCTGATCAGTTATGAAAGCTCTGCTAAGCTTGTAAGCGGTTTTTCAAATGATAAGGATATGCTAAAGAGTGCAGTAAAGCCATATAATTCAGGTGGCACAAATGCACAGGCTGCCGTTAAGATCGCCATTGATGAATTGGAAAGCGTTGAACATTGGTATACCAGACATATTATTCTTCTGTCTGACGGAGATGTAAATATATCAGAGGAGTATATACAAAAGGCGCAGGATAAAAAGATAAAAATACATACGATTGGTTTAGGTTACGGTGCAAGCAACAGCAGGTTGAAATCATATGCCGAGTCTACCGGAGGACAATTCTTTGCGGCGGCGACTGCCGAGGAGCTTGAAGCTATTTATAACGATTTGTCAAGAGATAATCATTTTGATCTTCAGAACATGGAGGATCTGGACAAAGATGGTCTGCCAGATGAATTTGAGGTTTCGGGTTTGGTTGTTTCTAATGCACAGATTTTCTATACCGATCCTGAAAATCCGGATTGTGACGGGGACGGATTGCTTGACGGGGAAGAAATTTCAATCGAAAATCCTAAGTTTGTAATCAAAAAGGATTCTACAGGCGGCCATGCGGAATATTCTTCATTAGTGTTCAGATACAACTCGGATCCTTGGAATGAGGATACTGATGGAGATGGGTTAGATGATGACAGCGATTTTGACCCGATTCATCCTGCAACTGATGACCAATTAAAAATTATTGACTTTTTTGATTCAGCTGAACTTTTTGAAATACAGTATTTGGCACAATTTTGTGAAAGATTCGAATGCTCCCCAATTATTGCGATAGATTACATAAATGTTTATCGCAGACATGCTGATTATGCGATTGACGAAGTGATTGAGGATTTAGCGTCATTAGGGTATAAATGCGATAAAGCTGCATTCCAAATTTATTATACAGAATATTTTAATTATAGAGACGAAACTTCTTGGTCTCAGATAATGAGCATAGGTTATACAAGTTGGACACAATCTTTTCAGTTTTTCTTATCTACTTGGGTGTTAGAAAATGCTTTTCAGGCTAAGAACACCAAAGCTGTTAATTCTTTTGAATTATCTAAAAAACAGCAAGCTGCATTAGATGATATTTCTAAAATATCTCAAAAAGGCGATATTGTCAAAATAGAATCAGCTGAAAAAGTAAACAGCGAATTTAAAACCAATTCTAACTACAAACCACCCTATCAACCTGGGACAAAGACCATAACCGTTAAACTTAAAGAAAACACAAAATTTGTTAGGGTTTATCGAGAGTCCGGAAAACTAACCGGAGGTTGGGTAATGGAAGCTGAGCAAATTGAAGGTCTAACACCGTCACAGATAAAAAACAAATTTGCTTTGGAGTATGAACCTAAATATATTTGTAATGTTGAAATTCCTGCAGGAAGTACTGTTCGTTATGGAATCGCCAATAAAATAATAAATTGGGGGAACGGCGGCGGAACTCAATATGATTTAATGGGTCAGTTTATTGGTAAGTTCACAAACGAACGATTATTATGATATCGGAGGTTAACTATGCCTATTTTAAAAATACATAAAAATGCATTGTATGTTAATAACGAGCTGGTAAAATTTCAGTTTGAGATTGATACTGTCCTTGTTCTTGATTCACAGGTAATTGTACTAATAAAAACTCCATATGACATTGATAATAATGATAATGTTTACTCAGTTGATTTTCATGGTAAAATTACTTGGCAGATAGAATCAGCAAAAAAAAGGTTTCCAAAGCTGCAATACACTCCATATGTTGGGCTTTCATATAAAAATGGCAGTGTGATTGTCAATGATTTTTACGGTACGGATTTTATCGTAGATATCAAAGATGGTAGACTTTTGGAGAGAAAAAGCGGTTCGAGATTTTGAAGTGGCATATATTGCATTATGAGGAAGGCACTGTTGGTTTTAAAGTAGCAGAAAAGTATCAAAAAGCTAAAAATGAATTTTGCAAATCTGGTGCGGACTCAAAGACCGGCATTATAAATATAGGAGGTATGGTAAACGGTCATATGCCGGAAACATATTACTTTTTAGCTAATGATTATTTACACAAATTAAAAGCGAGTTGATTTTATGAAAAAGGGAAAAATCATGTCGATGATAGTGCCAATTATTTTTGTCATTATTCCGCAGATTATTGTAATTATTGCATCATCCTTTATGAAAAATGATCAATCTATAATTTTGAATATAGGAGGGAGCATTGGTATTATATGTGGATTACTTGCATTAATTTTAATCTATCAAAATAAAATCAATGTGACAGGACATATTATTTCAATATTGATAGTTATATTAATTTCATTGATCATAACTTGTTTATCGTTCTTTGCACTTTCCTTTATAGGTATAATTTTTGGTGCAATAATAAGTACGGTTGTGTCAAATATGTTTTTGCTATTTAAATGTGATCCAAAGTCATTAAGGGAATCAGTGATTTTGATGTTGATTAATCCAATAAATTACGCCTTATTAGATGGCATAGCCTGCATATTAGCAGTAATTATGTTTCCATTAAATATTGTGATTTAATATCAAATATTGTATACATGATAAAAGTAATCGCTGTACAGACTAAAATCTGTGCGGCGATTTTTTATGCAGAATTATGAATGCTACGTTTTAAATGACCATAACTGAAAGTGAGCAAAATATTTAAATAGGCTGTTGACAAACGAGTGTTCCAATGCTATAATATTAAATAGGGACGACATAGTTCAACATAAAATTAAACAGTAAGTGCCTCTTACTTAGATAAACATATCGGCAAATACTTTTAGAGCTTTAAGCTCGTACATATTTCAGGCACGATTTTGGTAACAACGGGACAACTATATCCTTTTGTAAAAATCGTGAAACTGAAAAGTGTACGGGCTTTTTTTGTTTTGGTTACATATTGATATCGGAAATTTAATTAATGTGCGTAAAAAATTTGAATGCGATTTACAAAGTAAATTAAAACGAAAAGCAACAGAAACTTGAAAATTGAATAGGAGGCTTGATAAATTGAAAAAGTTCAACTCAAAGTCCTGCGAGGAGATCATGACCACAGTGTACAAACCGATTGAATTTGTAGTTGACAATCTGCTTGCACAAGGTCTGTATATCTTAGCAGGAGCACCAAAAGTCGGAAAATCGTGGCTTGCGCTTGATATGTGCTTGTCTATAGCGAAAGGAGAAAAGGTATTAGGTCAGCAAACTACACAAGGAACTGCGCTGTACTTGTGTCTGGAAGATAGCTATGTACGAATCCAAAATCGTCTTTACGAAATTACGGACGAGCCTGCGGAAAGATTGTATTTCGTAATTATGTCTGAGGCGATTGGAAATGGCTTGGAAGAACAGATTACGGATTTTAAAAATGAGCATTACGATTTAAAAGTTGTGTTCATTGACACTCTGCAAAAGGTGCGTAACGAATCGGAGTCAGGCTACGGTACTGATTACAAAGAACTGTCTGTGATGAAAGCACTTGCCGACAAGCTTGAAATTACAATCGTAGTTGTGCATCACACACGAAAGTGTGCTGACAGCGATCCATTTAATATGATCTCAGGCAGTACAGGCTTAAGCGGTTGTGTTGACGGAAGCATGGTTCTGATTGAAAGCAAGCGTGGAAGTCGTACAGCAAAGCTTCATTGTGTAGGTCGTGATATTGAAAACGCAGAAATTAATTTGCAGTTTGACAGCAATTTAAAGAAGTGGATCGTCACCGATGAGCCGCTCAACTGCAAAAATAAAGATAACATTTTTCTGGCTGCACTGTATGTGTATCTTAAGAAGCATATTGATTTCTGCGGTACAGCTTCGGAATTAGTGAATGTTCTGAAAAGTGTTTCCGATGAAACATTTTATCCCAACAGAGTAACAAGAGATCTGGTGCAGAACGGTTACACTCTCAAAAAGTTTGGAATTGATTTTCAGTACAAGCGAACAAGAAACGGCAGACTGATAATTCTTCATTACGACTGTGAGCGTGACAGTAGTGACAGTAAAAATGGTAGCGGAGTTACTGTCAACGGAGTGCATAAGCAATACCTCGCAAACCCTTGAAAATGCTTGGTTTACGGTGCTGACAGCAGGTGTGACAGTAACTGAAAACGGGCAAAGTTACTGTCAACCAAAATCGGCAAACGTAAGCCGATTTGCGGGCTTGGATTTTTTGTCGGGTAAGTTTAGCAAAAGCATTTCAAAAGCCGACACAAGCGATTTGTGAGCCGCTGTGGGCGATATGTGGGAGAGGTTTTAATTCTGATAATAAAAAGGCAGTTGTCAATCTGCACAAATACCGGATATGCAGCAGTTAAAGCAAAGTGAAATATTTCATTGCAAGTTAAAGTTTCGGGGTCATAGCCCCCGAAACAGTCACAGCGGACGAGCAAAGCTCGCCGCAAAAGTGCCGAAAATACGCAGTTTCAGCAAAATGATTGTGCATAATTTTTATGGGGTCATAAATTTGAGCTTTGAATGATTCAGGGGTCGCAAGTGCAGAAGACTGCACAAAATCGGCATATTTTCAGGCGTTGTAATTGGAAAATGTGAATTTACGACAAGAAAAAAGCTGTATATTAAAAAACAGTTAAGATGGTGCGTAACTAATTAGCACCATCAAAATTTAAATATGAAAGGACTGAACTGATTTGTTTATACGAAAATTAACAATCGACGTAATGAAACGGAGCGTGATAAGCGAATGGCAGAAGAAAAGACTAAAAGATACAGCCTTGATAAACCTCTGTGTCAGGACAACACAGAGGTGCAGTCGGCTGAATATACCGATCACTACATCAACGGTGTGACCTATCGTGTGTGGTCTGCATTTGAGGGTAAAACCAATGTAGCTGATAGTCTCAGCAGACTAATGTTTCGCAAACTGGAATCAGGCGAACAGGTCGGAGAGGTAGTCGATGAATTTCAAAAAGGAATAGAGCGTATCAATAACAGCTCCTTAGTAACAATGTAAAATTTCAATAATCGGACTTAGCAACATTCAACAAATATTTTTACAGACAGCGGATTTTACTGGCATTTACAGCATAGTTGTGATATACTTGTGGAGCGGAAGATACCGCAAGGCTTATTAAATCCGCTGCTGAGAAAGGAGTTACTATGAAAAAACAGCAGCTTTACAAGGCAGCACTTTATTGCAGACTTTCGGTTGATGACGGAAACTTTGGAGGAAGTGTTTCTATCGAAACTCAGAAAATTCTGCTTGAGCAGTACTGCAAAGATCATAAAATTACAGACTACAAATTCTATTGTGATGACGGTTGCAGCGGAACGAACTTTGACAGACCGTCCTTCAAAAAAATGCTTTCGGACATTGATGAGGGCAAAATCAATCTTGTTATCGTCAAAGACCTTTCTCGGTTTGGACGAAATTATGTCGAGGCAGGTATGTACGTTCAACGGTTTACCGACAGCAATATCCGATTTATTGCGGCGGACGATAACTATGATTCTCTTGTGAACAGCGACGATTTGCTGTTCACAAGAGAATGTAGTCAACGAAATGTACGCTCGTGACGTTTCAAAAAAGACCAAAGCGGCGAAAAAAGCTAAGGCGAGGGACGGACAGTTTATCGGATCAAAAGCTCCGTTCGGCTACAAGATAGACCCAAATGACCGTCATCATTTAATCGTGGACGAGCCTGCCGCACAGGTTGTTAAAAGAATTTTCAGACTTGCATCAGAGGGTGTTGGCTACAACAAAATGGCAAAAATATTTAGAGAAGAAAAGGTACTAACTCCCATTGCCTACTTCAACCTCAACAATCCGGATTACTTCAAATCGGATTACTGGCGCAAGGAATTTGACTGGCACGTTACTTCAATCCGCGCGATACTCAACAATGAAGTCTATCTAGGCAAGCTTGTTTACGGCAAGCAGAGAAACAAATCCATGAAAAGTAAAGAAAAGGTACGCAATCCTAAAGAGGATTGGATCGTGGTTGAAAACTGCCACGAGCCTATCATTACGCAGGAACTGTGGGATACGGTACACAAAATTCTGAATGCCAAGCACCGTCCTGCAAAGGCGGGAGAGGTTCAGATGTTTGCCGGACTTCTCTACTGTTCGGATTGCGGTCATTGCCTGACTTACTCGCAGAAACAGCGTAAAGACGGCAGTTATCACGGAGCGTACTCCTGTTGGATGTACAAAACTCACGGCAAAGAATACTGCGCTTCGCACTACATTACGTTTGATACAATTTACGAGCTTGTACTGATCGACATTCAGCGTAACTTGTTTCAGTACCGCAAAAATACGGATAAATTCAAGTCGATTTTAAGTCGGAAATATCAGTCTGATTCACAAAAGCAAGCGGAACAAATCACACTCGAATATGAGCAAAAGCAAAAACGCTGTGAGGAACTGGATAAGATTATCAGCCGACTTTATGAGGACAATGTTCTTGGGAGGATAGGCGATGAGAGATATGAGTCTATGTCGCAGAGTTACGAGTTGGAACAGGTGGAAATCAAAAAGGCGTTACCTATTCTCAAATCGAAAATTGACGAGTTGAAAAGACAATCAGATTGTGCGGATAACTTTATTAACGTTATAAAAAAATACACCATAATCGACAAGTTGGATGCCGCAATACTAAATGAGCTGATAGACAAAATTGTTGTTCATCACAAAGAACAAGCTGAGGACGGAAGAACATTTCAGCAGATTGAGATTTATTACAGATTTGTCGGAAAACTCGGCACGGAGAATGAATTATCCAAGGCGGCATAACCGTGCAAATACAGCGGTTACACACGAAAAATCAAAATACGATATGACGTCGCTTTATCGACAGCCCATGGTCGTCGGTTCGAGTCCGACTATCAGCTCCATCGCAGCGTGGTCTGCAGTTTGCCCTCCGATCCATTTGTATGGGTCGGAGGGTTTATTATTATGTTGGCAGCGTAGGACATGGTGCAATGGCTGATGTAATAGTACAGAAAAAAAGGACTGCTGCGGTCGGGCGGCGGTCCTTTTTGGTATTATTCTTCGATTTGTTTGCCCAAGAACATGGCGGCGGCTTTGGCGAGCATGGACTGTTTATCGGTACAAAGCTCGGTATCGTCGGTAGCCATGAAAGCCACTGCGCCTGTTATATCGCCGTTTGTGAGGATAGGGGCGATGGTGAGGGCGTGGGTGGTGATACCCTCGACGGCTCTAAGCGGCTCTGCTGTAGTATCGGTATAGTCAAAGTTTTTGCGGTTTTCCAAAAGCTCCTCCAGGGCAGGGGAGAGGCGGCGCTGGGAATATTCTTTTTTCGGCACGCCTGACACTGCCACGACGTGGTCCTTATCGAACACCACGGCAGGCGCTCCGCCAAGCTTTGAGATGACTTCCGCTGCCTGAGCTGCGCCCTCGGACATTTCGTTTATTGCGGAATACTTTTTGAAGATGACCTCGCCGTCGGGGTTGGTGTAGATCTCGAGGGGGTCGCCGTTACTGATAACGTTGACACTAAGAACCTTGCCTTTGCTATTTTTTATAACATTGACAAGTTGTCCGGCTGACTTTTTGCTCTCAGTGCCTTTATTAAAATTTTCGGCGGCTTTTTCGCTGACATCTGTCATTGTAGATACGCTCTCAGGTTCGTCAAGTGTGCCGTATTTTAGCAGGCAGTCAATGTCAGCTTTTAGTTGAATATCTATATGATCTTCATAAACTGTTATTTTGTCGATTATCAGATTTATGTCATTTTTATCAAGGGTAGGTTTATTCAAAATATTGTCGAAAATTTCAAATACGGTTTTTGCGGTTCGGTTTACTCTTACTATGGCATTATTTTTATCCACCGCCAGTTGCAACTGGTTTTTCAGTCCCTCTATTCGCAAGGTAAGCTCGTCGATCATTTCGGTGTAGGTTTCCTCAATGATCTCTGTACGCTCAGGGTGACGCATTACATCTCTTGTCTGCTGACGTGTGAGCATTTTCATTTCAGCTTTTGCGTCCTCGATCTGTCCTTTTATCAGCTCCACGACTGACCTGCTGTTATTGCTTGCGTTCTGCTCCTTAGCAATGGAGTTTTGCAGACGTTCGATCATATCCTGCGAATTGTCACGGACTTTTTGAATGTACTCTTTTAGCAGTTTATCAAGCATATCGACCCTTGTGTGATGTGATGTACAGCCTTTAGTTCCTCGTCTGTGATATGTTCCGCAGGTATATGCGGCGGCAATATCGTTTCTGCTCATTGAGAACATTGGTGAACCGCAGTCGCCGCAGTAGAGAAATCCGGAATAAGCATTTTCGTATTTTCTTACACCACGATAGTGAGATGTGGTACGTTTTTTGAGATTCTCCTGTGCCAATGCGAACACCTTGTAATCCACGATAGGCGTGTGGTTGTTTTCAAATACAATGTGGTCAGTCTCGTGTTGCTTGACTTCATCGCCGTTTATCCTTTTGCGGCGGTATTTGCCTTGACGGAGGGTGCCTATATAGAAATCGTTTGACAATATTTCGCTGATAGTTACCAAACTCCACGTTTGTTTTGCCTCACGCTTGCACTCTTCACCGTTCGCCTCTTTTCGCATTTTCTCACACATACGAGGGGTAGGGATATGCTTTTCTGTAAGGTAATTTGCAATTTTTTTATAGCCCCAGCCCTCATTATACTTTTCAAAAATATCACGCACCACCTGTGCGGCAGGCTCGTCAACATCAAATTTCATTGTTTTGCTGTTGGTCATAACGTAACCATAAGGCACGGCACATATCCATTTGCCTTCTTCCTGACGGCGTTTTATTACTGACTTGACTTTTTTTGAGGTGTCGGTAACGGGCATTTCGTTAATGAGAAATCTAAATTGGATAGCTGTCCAATCGTCATAGGTAGGATAATCAATGTTGTCACCTATTGAGATGATCCTCATACCGGCATCACGGAGATCTTCAAGTTCTACAAGACCTTTGCTGTTGCGGCGTGAAAATCTTGAGAAGTCTTTGACGATAAGGATATCATATTCCATTCGCAGCATTTTCTTTCGCAGTTCCTGATAGCCCTCACGCTGTTCAAAAGTATATCCCGAACGGTCACGATCTTCGTAAAATTCAAGCGTGCTGTCTGGGAATTTTCGCTTTACAAAGTCAGTTATGATAGCTTTTTGGTTCTCGATAGAGGTGTTGTCCCTGTCCATTTCCTCGTCAACGGAAATTCGGCAGTAGCCTGCTATGCTGTATTTTGTGCTCATAACTTTCACCCTTTCTTTGATATATGGTACAATGTTGTCGCTTTTGATGATAGATCTTACCCTTGCGGATACGTACAATGTTGTTAGTTTATATGTTTTATTACAAATAATATTGTATCACATCTTTGCCCAAAAGGCAATAGGCAAAGGATATAAAAAAATAATGGTGGAGTGTATGTAAAGTGCACCATAGGTGCACTCGCTGTCAGAGAGTAAGATTATGGTGGAGAAGATTTTCAGTACATTCATATAGATCTTTAGAGCCTGAGCGGAACACGGCAACTTTGAATTTTTCACCGCTAAGCTCCTTTATCTTGCACTCAACCAAATTCATAACTCTCTCATTTTGTTGTTCTGCATTACTCAGCCAGATCTGAGCGATGCCTGATTTTTCGTTCTTTATTATCTGCAAAAGCAACACTCCTTATTACGATTTTTGCCTTTTTTGTATAGTGTTAATCAGTTTGCACATTTTGCTTTATCGCCTCGTTTCTATATGATTTTATTGTCCTATGACACCTATTGCAAAGTTCGTATTTACGCCATTTGAGTGCGATTTCTGTAACTTGCGACCCCTAATTTTCTTTGCAAACCGTATCTTGACCCCATAAAAAATATGCACAAAGGCTTTTCTAAAACTGCGTATTTACGGCACTTTAGCGGTCAGCTTTGCTGTCCGCTGTGAGTGTTTCGGGGGCTGCGACCCCGAAACTTTAACTTGCAATGAAATATTTAGCTTTGGTGGTTATAGCTCTAGCTGCTGAATTGTGAAAAGTACATAATTGCTCAAATCGTTGAGTTCGACTTGCACAAGCGGACTTTATCTTAAACATCGCCCACAGCGGCTCACAAATCGCTTGTGTGGGGTTTCCCTTTGGCTTTGCTAAACTTACCCGACTGAAAACTAAAGCCCACAAATCGCCACACGTTCGTTGATTTGGCTTTTGCAGTAGCTTTGAAATGTTGACAGTAAAACTTGCTTTGATTTCTACCGTCACATCTTGTAAAGCAAGGTTTTGCAGGGCTTTTCATACTTTCAAGGTCAGTCTGTTGACAGTAACTTCGCTAGTGTTTTTACTGTCACTACTGTCACGCTCACGGTCGTAATGAAGAATTATCAGCCTGCCGTTTCTAGTTCGCTTGTACTGAAAATCTATCCCGTACTTTCTGAGTGTGTAGCCGTTCTGAACCAGATCTCTTGTAACTCTGTTTGGATAGAATTGTTCTTGCGTGACTTCTTTTAGTTCACTTACAAGTTCTGACGCCGTACCTGAAAAATCAATTCTCTTTTTGATGTAAACATACAATGCCGCAAGAAAAATGTTGTCCTTACTTTTTGGAGCGGACGGCTCATCGGTAACGACCCACTTTTTCAAATCACTATCGAACTGCAAATTAATTTCTGCGTTTTCAATATCACGTCCTACACAATAAAGTTTTGCATTACGGCTGCCACGTTTTGTTTCGACCAGAACCATACTTCCGTCTACACAGCCGCTGATTCCTGTACTTCCTGAGATCATATTGAACGGGTCGATATCTTTGCATTTTCTAGTGTGATGTACAACTATTATTGCGATTTCAAGTTTGTCAGCAAGTGCTTTCAGAACGGATAGGTCTTTGTAGTCTGAACCATAGCTTGAATCAGTATCGCTGCGAACCATTTGCAGAGTGTCGATAAAAACGATTTTCAGATCACGATGTTCACTCACAAAGCCTTCGATCTGCTCTTCAAGACCGCCTCCTATCGGGTCAGACATAACAGAGAAGTAAAGCATTTCAGTTGGTTCATCGGTCAGCTCATAGAGCCTGTTTTGTATTCTTGCGTAACTGTCCTCTAAACACAGATACAGAGCAGTTCCTTGTGAAGTTTTTAGACCTAAAATTTTTTCTCCTTTCGCTATTGACAGACACATATCAAGTGCCAGCCACGATTTGCCGACCTTTGGTGCACCTGCTAAGATATACAGACCTTGTGCGATCAAGCCGTCTATAACGAATTCTATTGGCTTGTACACAGTTGTCATTATTTCTTCGCAGGATCTAGTGATGAGTTTTTTCACGCTACCAGACCTCCTATTCTATTTTCAAGTTTCTGTTATTGTCACTGAACATAGCGAAATTTATATTCAAAACAAAAAGCTCGCAAAGACTTTTAAAATCTTTACGAGCTTATATTATTCTCCATTCTTATGGTATCGCATTTTAATACGTTTGTCAATAGTCATGGTCCATTTTCATTGTTTTGCACAGAAGATTTGATTTTGACACGGGGGTAAGATGTGCGTTTTCGCCGTCGCACTGTGAGATACCCCCTATGTCAAAACGTGTTCTCACTTATCACACCCTTATCCATTTCGTGTACAGTATTGCACAGCACTGAGATGTCCTCCGCAGAGTGTGAGCATATAAGAATAGTCTTGCCCTGCTCCTTGTATGAAAGTAGGTACTCACGCATTCCCTTTACGCCGTCCTTGTCAAGACCGTTGAACGGCTTGTCAAGAATGAGTATCTTCGGGTTTTCCATGATAGCTTGTGCCAGACCTAGCCTCTGCCGCATACCAAGACTATATTTGCGGACGTGCCACTTTAGGTCAGGGTCAAGTCCAACCTGTTTCATACTGCTTTTTATCTCATCTTTGCCGATCTTGTTGTTCAGCCCCGCAAGAAACTTGAGATTTTTGTATCCACTGTAATACGGTATAAACCCAGGTGAGCCAATTGCGGCACTCCCACTAAACGAAAAGTTACGGTATGTATAGTCGATATTGCGGTATTGAGGATAATATTGGTGAACTTTGAATGATAAAAACGTTTATTATGTAGCTTATTACTTCGTAGGATCATGGGTTATAAACTGCCTCCGCTCAAAATGGCAGAACGGATTTTATGTGATAGCAAACAGCTATATTTCGGTATAATATAAAGGCTATGCTCTCCGTAACCATATGTGTACGGAAGGCATAGCCCTGATTTTTTCTTTTCAGATGCTTATTCAGTTTTCTCCGCAAGGTTCACTATCTTCTTGCCCTGTTTCTCAGCATATTGTATCGTGCGGTATGCTACGCCGCTTTTGTGCTGAATACAGCACACTACAAGGTCTGATCGGTCTATCATGGCTCCGATTGCGGACTTGGATAGCAGACTTCGGGTGTGCTTCGGACGATTCAGCACACACCTCGACTTCATAATAATAGTCAAGGTACTCCTTTTCATTGGCACGGTACTCCGCTTTCATATATGGCAGGACAAGTGTAAAATGGGTATTGCCGTAATTGTAACTGCGGACAGCTCGCTTAATGGCAGCAGAAGCAAGCAAATCAAAATTTCCGTTCCATCCGATCAGGAAGTCAACATACTCTTTCTGCGTTATCAGGTCATGCAGGAGCTTGTCAAGGCGTTATTCTATCTCCGTTCCACGCTCTATGTATCTATGCCCGAAAAAGCTGACAGTGTAGATGTTCATAACTTAATTCCTTTATATAATACTATACACATAGTAGCATTGAATATGTATATTGTCAAGAGGTAACAATCAAGATAGAATATTATTGAGGGGTGATGTTATGGACGGCTCTAAATCGGTCATTACAATAAAGGAATATGGTAAGATCAGCATACACCTGAAAGAGATAATGGACAGCAAATGTATCACACGGAACTACCTTGCAAGGATCTCCAATACTCGCTTTGAGGTCATCAACAAGTGGTACAATGGTATTGTAGAAAAAATGGACTTGGATATTCTCGCCCGTATCTGCTATGTGTTGGAATGTTCTCCTGCCGATATAATCAAATATGATAAACAGTGAAGCGTTTTAGCCTTATGGGTTGAGACGCTTTTTGTATTTTTCTCGGTGAAAACGGAGAAAAAACTCGATTTGATGATTGACTAATTGTGCAGTTTTTGCTATAATTATAGGATAGATAGTAACTATTTGATAGCATACTAAACGAAAGCGAGTTATGACTTATGATAGATAATAAGAAAGAGCAGGAACGTGCTGAGCTGCACCGCACGATATGGGGAATCGCTAACGATCTGCGTGGTAGTGTGGACGGCTGGGACTTCAAGAATTATGTCCTCGTTATGCTGTTTTACCGCTATATCTCGGAAAATCTGACCAACTATATCAATGCAGGAGAGATTGAAGCAGGCACTCCCGATTTTGATTATACAAAGCTGTCGGACGATGAAGCGGAAACTGCCCGTGAGGATATGGTGCAGACTAAGGGCTTTTTCATTCTGCCGTCACAGCTTTTCTGTAATGTACTTGCAAAGGCTGATTCGGACGAAAACCTCAATGAAACACTTGAGGGCATATTCCGCAGCATTGAAGGCTCTGCCCAGGGCTGTGAGAGCGAGGACGATTTCAAGGGGTTGTTCGACGATTTCGATGTGAACAGCAACAAGCTCGGCGGAACTGTCGCAAAGCGTAACGAACGCCTTGTAAAGCTGATGAATGGTGTCGCTTCTATGCAGCTCTGTGATTATCAGGAGAACACCATTGATGCGTTCGGTGATGCCTATGAGTATCTTATGGGTATGTACGCTTCTAATGCGGGCAAGTCGGGCGGTGAGTATTACACTCCTCAAGAGGTGTCGGAGCTTCTCACACGGCTTGCAACGGCAGGAAAAACAGAGGTCAACAAGGTCTATGATCCTGCCTGCGGTTCAGGTTCGCTGCTTTTGAAAGCTGCGAAAATACTTGGAAAAGATAAGGTTCGTCAGGGCTTTTTCGGGCAGGAGATCAACATTACTACATACAACCTCTGCCGTATCAATATGTTCCTGCACGATATCGACTACGATAAATTCAATATTGCTCATGAGGATACGCTGACAGAGCCGCAACACTGGGACGATGAGCCGTTTGAGGTCATTGTATCAAATCCCCCGTACTCGATCAAGTGGGAGGGCGACGCTAACCCTCTGCTGATAAACGATCCCCGTTTCTCGCCTGCGGGTGTGCTTGCTCCGAAGTCAAAGGCTGACCTTGCTTTCATTATGCACTCACTTTCGTGGCTTGCGAATAACGGTGCCGCTGCTATCGTATGTTTTCCTGGCGTGATGTATCGTGGCGGTGCTGAAAAGAAAATACGCAAGTATCTGATTGTCAACAACTTCGTTGATTGCATCATTCAGCTTCCTGACAACCTGTTTTACGGCACTTCTATCGCAACCTGTATTATGGTGCTGAAAAAGAACAAGACCGCAAACAGCACACTTTTCATTGATGCTTCAAAGGAGTGCGTCAAGGTCACGAACAACAACAAACTGACCGAGGAGAATATCTCAAAGATCGTGGCAGCCTTCACCGAACGCACAGACAGCGAATACTTCTGCCGTCTTGTGCCTAATTCTGAAATTGCCGAGAATGACTATAATCTGTCCGTTTCGACTTATGTTGAGCAAGAGGACACAAGAGAGGTCATTGACATTGCAGTGCTGAATGCGGAGATCGCTGAGATCGTCAAGCGTGAAGATGTGCTGAGGGCAGAGATAGACCGCATTATTGCGGAGATCGGAGATTGATTTATGACTGATGTATTAAAAAACTATGGATTTTGGCTCTCAGTTATAACAGTTTTGGCAGCAGTTATTGCACTTTTTCAATCACATAAACAAGTCAAAATCAGTAATAGGCAAGCACTTTTAGACAGAAGAATCAACAAGTTTTTATTGTTTAAAGATTTATTAGCAAATTATAGTAATAGTATAACCTTGTTGGAAGAATCTATTTTAAGTCAAGATGTTGAATTTCCTTTTATTTATCTGACTAATTGCTCTTCATTAGAAATGATTGCTAATGTGATGAAAAATCCTTTATCGCATGAAGAAAAAAACTTTTTTCTAACTAAATGTGAAGAATTGGAAAAAAGTGCTATTGAAGTTGAACTAATATTTAAAAGCTCTGTATCCAAATATATGGCTGAATTTATTATAGTTTATAAAAAACTATTACAAGCGATGCATCGTCAGCAAATTGCTTTAAATGGCTTAAAAGATAACAACTTTGATCAAAAATCTTGTATGTCGCTTGATATATTTCAAGAAAAAGTGCATGATTGGGCTGAAAAAAACAAATTATACGAAACAGCAGACACATTAAAAAAACTATATCAACTTATAAATGATAGAGAAGTTGAAAAGAAAATTAGAAAAGAGATTAGCTTAATATAGGTGATAACAATGACCAAACTTGAACAACTTATAAAAGAGCTTTGCCCTAACGGAGTGAAGTATGTTGCAATAAAGGACTATTTCACAAGGTTGAAAGGTACACCAATAACTGCTGGCAAGATGAAAGAAATAGACTCGCCTGACGGTGAAATTAGAATATTTGCAGGCGGCAAAACAGTAATCAACGCACACGAAAAAGATATTCCTAATGCAAATATAACAAGAGTTCCTGCGGTGTTGGTGCAGTCAAGAGGGGTTATTGACTTCATATATTACGAAAAGCCCTTTACATTTAAGAATGAAATGTGGGCATATACTGCTGAAAATAAAATCACTGTAAAATATTTGTACTATTTTTTACAGAATAATACGCAGCATTTCAGAGATTCGGCTTCTGGAATGGGCTCTCTCCCTCAGATTTCACTTCATGTTACAGAGGACTTCAAAATTCCTGTACCGCCTTTGGAGGTACAGGCTGAAATTGTCAAGATACTTGACGAATACAGTACAAGCGTAACCGCCTTACAGCAGGAACTTGAAAAAGAGCTTACAGCTCGCAAAAAGCAGTATGAATACTATCGTGACTTCCTGTTAGACTTCGACGTACACGAGGGGGGGACAAATGAGTGTGAATGGCGAACAATCAAGGAGATTTTCGATATTCGTAATGGCTATACACCATCAAAATCCAATGTAGAATATTGGGAAAATGGCATCATTCCGTGGTTTCGCATGGACGATATAAGAGAAAATGGTCGTATTCTTTCAAATTCTATACAACATATCGCAAGAAAAGGCGTAAAAAAATCAGGTATATTTCCTGCCAATTCGTTGATCATGTCTACAACTGCGACTATTGGAGAACACGCATTAATTAAAACAAATTTTGTATGTAACCAACAAATAACCTGTTTTTCATTGAAACAAGAGTATAGCAGTAAGATAAATATAAAATTTGTTTTTTATCTTTTTTTCAACTTTGGCGAATGGTGCAGAAATAATGTCAATAATGGTGGGGGCTTGCCAATTATAAATACAGCTAAACTTTCAACTTATAAAATTCCTATCCCGACAATTGAAAAACAAAAGCGAATAGTATCAATCCTTGACCGTTTTGACAAGCTATGTAATGATATTTCCGAGGGCTTGCCTGCGGAGATCGAAGCAAGACGGAAACAGTATGAGTATTATAGGGATAAACTTCTTTCCTTTAAGGAGCAGTAAATGGCACAAAACAAGCCTACGACCGATGAACACTATATCCCTCAGTGCTACCTGAAACAGTTTTCCTCGGACGGAGAACGCATATACCAATACGATGTTTTATCGGGCAAGCAAACTCCCGTGCCTGTTCCTACAAAAAGTGTGTGCTATCAGAAACACCTTTATGAGTTTAGGGATAGTTCGGGAGCTTTTGCATACAGAAATCTGATAGAAAAGAGCTTTGGTATCTATGAGGGAGAGTTCGCCAAAACTTTTCGTTCTGTCATCTCAAAATCCCGAATCGAAGCCAATTATCACACATTATGCTTTTTGTCCCCGAAAGAAAAAGCATTATTGGTATTCTTTCTCTCGACGATGATCGTTAGAAATCCCGATATATTACAAACCGCTCAGGAAACAGCATTAGAGTTTTTCGGAGACCAGATAACAGAAATATCAGCGAGAAATCTTGCACTGCAAACTTGCTTGCCGATATATAAGGCTCTCGATACTGAGGAAAGAAACCTCCTAAACCCTGTTATGTGGTTCTTTGAGGATATGTCATTCCAGATCGGTGTGGCTGATTCAGAGGTGTTTTTTACAAGCGATAGCCCTGTTATCTTATTTGGGACAAATCAGCCGGTCAAACTCGACGAGGTAATAATGCCTATATCACCCAATATAGTGCTGTTTATGAAACCTTATGATAATACAAGGAGAGGCTTTTATAACCGCCTAACGGAGTTAAGACCAGAAGATATAAAATATGTCAATAAAGCTGTTGTGACACACTGCAAACGGTGGATTTACTCTCAAACTCCATTGACTGATAAACAAATAAAATGGATAACAAAAGAGCGAGCATCATACTGATTGTGTCAATAATAATAGTCAAAATAAATCTATGAAGGAAATACATGGGGGTAGCTATGCGATTAAGCGATATATTAAGTAAAGAACCTATGAAAGAATTTATTGCTGTAGATAATTTTGCTCCGAAAAATTCTGCTCAAATAGGAAAAAGTTATAAAATTGAAGTTGGAAAAGTTTTTCTTAATCAAAAGTGTAATAATTGTAATCAGGTTCATCAATTCTATTCTGACGAATTACTATATTTTATGCCTATTAACGCCGACTTACTAAGCATTGATTGTCGGTTAACTTGTCAATATTGTGGTAAGACTTCTGTGCCAGTATGGTTTTTAGTTCAAGTTGAAGGAATGAGTTTGACAAAAGGAAAAAAGAGCGTAAACATATTGCCTACTGCTAAAGTTAGATTACTACATAGACATATTAAGTATTCATCAGAAGTCGAGCCGGAACCTCTAAAGTATAAAAAGGAGTATTCTGATTTACTTATTAAGGCTGATCAGGCTTACTATGATCAATTAGGTGCAGGTGCTCTGGTATATTTAAGAAAGCTATATGAAATGGTAACGGTTGATGTCGCAAAAGATAACGGCGTCGCATACCAGGACAGAAACGGAAAAACGCTAAACTTTCGGGAGTTGCTTACAAGAGTAAATGGTCAATGTTCAATCATTCCACAAGAGTTCTCAGCTAACGGTTATCAGCTATTTAGCGAATTAAGTGATATTGTTCATAGTAGTTCAACTGACGAAGAAGTTGGAATGAAAAAGTATACATCTCTTAGAAGGTTGATAGTTGGAATACTTGATAATATTGATGATAAACGAAAAAAAGAAGAGTTAACAGCAGCAACAAGAGAATTGTCTTGGTCGGTTTAAGGAGGAACATAATGTCGTATATTAATATTATATCCCAATCGAATGAGAATACAGTAGTAACAGAGTATACTCCTGAACCTCGAAGTGCAGATACATACCAAAGTGAAACTGAGCTTGAAAAGAAATTTATTCATCGCCTTGAAGAATTAGGATATGAATATCTTTCTATTCACAATGAAAGCGCTTTAGTTGATAATCTTCGTCACCAGATTGAAAAGCTGAATAATTATGTGTTTTCAGACGATGAATGGAGCTTGTTCCTTAATACTGTAATAGCTAATAATAACGAAGGTATCGTTGAGAAAACAAAGACGATACAGGAAGATAGCGTAAAGGTCTTGAAACGTGATGACGGCACGTCGAAAAATATCACGCTGATCGACAAGAAGAATATCCACAACAATCATCTGCAAGTTATCAATCAGTATGAGGTCGATACTGGAAAACGGCAGAATCGCTATGATGTGACGGTGCTTGTCAACGGCTTTCCACTTGTGCATATCGAACTGAAAAGACGTGGTGTGCCTATCCGTGAAGCGTTCAACCAGATAGACCGCTATCAGCGTGACAGCTTTTGGGCAGGCTCAGGGCTGTTTGAGTATGTGCAGATATTTGTTATTTCCAACGGTACGAATACGAAATATTACAGCAACACTACTCGTTTCAATGCCGTGAAAGAAGCGGGCAAGTCTAAGAAAAAGACCAAAACAAGCAATTCCTTTGAGTTTACGAGCTTTTGGGCTGATGCGAGCAATAAGGTCATTCCTGATCTTGTGGACTTTACAAAGACTTTTTTCGCAAAGCATACTATCCTCAATATACTGACAAAATACTGCATTTTCACAAGCGAAAATCTGCTGCTCGTTATGCGTCCGTATCAGATCGTTGCAACAGAGAGAATACTCAACCGTATAGAAATTGCCAATAACTACAAGAAATACGGCTCTGTTGCAGGCGGTGGATATATCTGGCATACAACAGGTTCGGGCAAAACCTTGACCTCGTTCAAGTCGGCTCGACTGGCTTCAAAGCTCGAATATATCGACAAGGTGCTGTTTGTCGTTGACCGTAAAGACCTCGACTATCAGACCATGCGCGAGTATGACCGCTTTGAAAAGGGTGCCGCAAACAGCAATACCTCGACTACGGTTCTGAAAAGACAGCTCGAAAATCCTGACTGCCGTATCATCATCACTACCATTCAGAAGCTCGCGACATTCATCAAAAAGAATAATACCCACGAAGTCTATGACAAGCGCGTAGTCATAATCTTTGATGAGTGTCATAGAAGTCAATTTGGTGATATGCACCAGGCAATTACTAAAAAATTCAAGAAGTATCACCTATTCGGCTTTACGGGTACACCTATATTTGCTATCAATTCGGGTACAAACAAAAATCCGAACCTACGCACCACGGCACAGGCTTTCGGAGACCAGCTTCATTCCTATACTATCGTTGACGCTATCAATGACAAGAATGTTCTTCCGTTCCGTGTGGACTATATCAAAACTATGGACAAAGAAGAAGATATTGAAGATGTCAAAGTATGGGACATTGACCGTGAAAAGGCATATATGTCCCCGAAACGTATCTCACTTGTGACCGAATATATCTTAGACCACTTTGACCAAAAGACCTACCGCAAGGCTTTTGAGCGCACATACAGCTATAACGTGCTGACAAATGTTTCAGAGGTGGCTGATGCGAAAAAGCGTGAGCAGGTGCAGGAGATCAAGCAGAAACAGCGTGTTAGCGGTTTCAACTCCATATTTGCGGTATCCTCGGTGCAGGCTGCCAAGCTCTACTATGAGGAATTTCTGAAACAGATGACTGCTCACCCCGAAAAATCTTTGAAAATAGCGATAATATACAGCTACGGAGCGAATGAGGAAGATCCCGACGGTATCCTTGATGAAGAAAATCCCGAAGATACCTCTGCACTCGATTCCACTTCAAGAGATTTCCTTGAAAAAGCTATCAGTGACTATAACAAGCAGTTCAACACCAATTACGATACGTCAAGCGACAAGTTTCAAAGTTACTATAAGGACGTTTCACTCCGTATGAAGAATAAGGAGCTTGACCTGCTGATCGTGGTCAATATGTTCCTGACGGGCTTTGATGCCACTACGCTCAATACTCTGTGGGTGGATAAGAACCTGAAAATGCACGGTCTGATACAGGCTTACAGCAGAACAAACCGTATCCTCAATTCTATCAAAACATTCGGCAATATCGTATGTTTCAGAGCATTGCAGAAGCGGACGGACGCTGCTATCTCCCTCTTTGGAGATAAAGAAGCCGGCGGTATCGTGACCTTGCAGAGCTTCGGTGATTATTACAACGGCTATGAGGACAGCAAGGGCAAGCACGTTGACGGCTATGTGGATATGATAGACAAGCTGCTGAAAGATTTTCCGCTTGACGAACCGCAGATCATAGGAGAAGAACGGCAGAAGGAGTTTATAGCTCTACTCGGCGCTATCCTGCGTATGCGTAATCTGCTTGTGAGCTTTGACGAGTTTGAGGGCAGAGAGATCATCTCCGAGAGAGATTTTCAGGACTATCTCGGACGGTATCAGGACTTGCGTGATGAGTGGAAGGCTCGCCGTGAAAGAGGTGAACTGACCGATATTGACGATGATATTGTCTTTGAAATAGAGCTTATCAAGCAGATAGAGATCAATATCGACTATATTCTTATGCTTGTAACAAAGTATCACGACAGTCATTGTACGGATAAGGAAGTGCTTATCACCATTCAGAAGGCGGTTGATTCCAGCCCTGAGCTGAGAAGCAAGAAAGACCTTATCGAGAATTTCATTAACGGCATTAACGATGTAGATGATGTAATGAATGAGTGGCATAGCTATGTCGCTGAGGAGCGTGAAAAGGCACTTGTTGCTCTGATAACCGAGGAAAAGCTCAAAGAGGAAGAAACAAGGGCATTTGTAGCAGGTGCTTTCCGTGACGGCGGTATCAAGACAACAGGTACGGACATAGACAAAATACTGCCTGCCGTGTCCCGTTTCGGCGGGGGAGGCGGCAACCGCAAGGCGAAGAAAGAAACAGTCATTGAGAAGCTAAAGGCTTTCTTTGAACGATTTTGGAATATAGGCTGATTGCAGTCCAATAGCCCAAAGTCTAATGACACACTGTGGATGATACAGCCTTTTATATCAGGATATGATTTGTTTGCGTTTTCAAGAGTATGGCAGCAGAGCGAAACTCTCATATTATCTTCAATAGCTATCCCCAGCGGCATCAGATCAAATTGGTCTTCTTCGTGGATCTTCATCATTTCATCTGCAAGTGCCTGATACTTCCAGGGGGCGTTTTTATGGCTGAGATGATCGTAAAATGCTTGTCTTGTAACCTACAAAGCCTTGCAGTAAAAACTGATCCTTCCTGTGATCCTACCGTCATCAGTCTTTTTGAAAATGAACTTTAACCGTTCTTCTTTCCTGATTTCCGACGGTTTGCGGCGAAAAAAGCAGATGTTTCCTCCAGAAATTCATTCAGTTCTTCAAGCTCTCGGTTTTTCTTTTCAAGTTCTTTTATCCGTTTGTTTGCTGCCTGGAGCTGCTGCCTTGGTGGCAATCTCCTTTGCGAGCTTTATTGCCTGCTTTTTAAACTCTTCATCATATTGTTTTCCCGTTCCCATTGATGACACACTCCTTTGTTTTTATTATACTTTGATTGTTTTGTATGTGTAAAGTTTTATTATACAGGATTATTCTTTCTGACGGATCCCACTTGCTCCATATGTTGAACGCTTTTTGGGCGTTCTTGAATATGTCGTCAATAGAACGTTTGGTGTTTAGTTTTTCGTCAATGTAATCGGTATGGCCTTCATAAGCAAGGGCAAGTTGATTTTTTAAATCAAGAAATTTGTTATTAACAGGCGTGCCATAGGCAACACCTTATCAACGATTGTTTGGTAAAGTTTGGGCGGTTGGTTTTACAACAATAAAACCGAAAGGACAGATACAAATGATCGATGCGATGTATAATTACAGACAGGGTGAAATCCACTCCGCTGAGTTCTCTGACGAGTTTAACAAGCTTTGCATACCGTTTGAAAATTCACTGAACGAGGAGCAGATTGAAGTGTTCCACAAGATACTGGACTGCGTGAGCGATACTGCTGCTGATGAAATGCGTTCCGCATACAAGGACGGTGCAGCTATGATGCAGGAGATTCAGGACTAAAATAATTACAGAATAAAAAAAGGGAATGTTTTCGTGATCGGGGCATTGCCCTTTGACGATCCATAAGTATAGCATAGCAAGCTATAACCCAAAGGTTCAAACCATATAACCAATCGAAACTTCTCAAAGCCTTCTTTTCATGGTATAATATACACAAGGAACACGAATCGGAGTTGTTATCATGGAAGAAAAGGCAAAAAAGAAACTGACGGTCAAGGGACTTCTGAAAGTGTTTCTTGTTGTCCTGCTGATACTTGTCATCCTATCGCTTATCATCATTTTTGGCGGCAAGGGCAACAAAAAAGATAATGCGATTATCAGAGGCGAAAGTGGAACGAAGTCGCTTGTGGTATATTTCTCTCAGGCAGATGTAGTTGATATCGACAAGACCGATGCTGTTTCATCGGCAAGTATGAGAACGGATAACAGCAGAAATGTTTACGGCAACACAGAGTACGTTGCAAGACTGTTTCAGCAAGCAACGGGTGCAGATCTGTACAGTATTCAGACAAGCAGACTCTATTACGAGAGCTATCCGCTGACGGCTTATCGTGCATTCTGGGAGGAACTGTTTAACACTCGTCCGAAGCTGATCGGACTTCCAGATGATCTCGATCAGTATGATACGATCTATATCGGATTTCCCGTATGGTGGTTCAATGCCCCGATGCCGATAGGTTCTTTCTTTGAGGAATACGATGTCAGCGGAAAGACCATTGTTCCGTTCTGCACAAATCAGGGCAGCGGCGTTGATTCGGGCTATGAGCTTCTGAAGGACGAATGTGACGGAGCAACGGTCGCAGAGGGTTTCAACGGAAACAATACCGATCTGAATGAAGTAACAAACTGGCTGAAAAGTCAGGGATATATCAATGACTAATGGGAGGTAAAATATGGAATATGTACAGCTCAACAACGGGATCAAAATGCCCATGCTCGGCTACGGCGTATATCAGGTGACAAAGAACGAGTGCGAGAGGTGTGTAACCGATGCACTTTCGGTGGGATATCGTCTGATCGACACGGCACAGAGCTATTTCAACGAGGAAGAAGTTGGTGCAGCTATCACAAAATCGGGTATTCCCCGTGAGGAGATTTTTCTCACAACTAAGGTCTGGGTGGAGCATTACGGCTATGAGGAGTGCAAGAAATCGGTCTACACTTCCCTCGAAAAGCTGAAAACCGACTATCTCGACCTGATTCTCCTGCACCAGCCGTTCAGCGATTATTACGGTGCATACCGTGCATTGGAGGAGCTTTACAACGAGGGCGTTCTCCGTGCGATCGGCGTATCCAACTTCTATCCCGACAGACTGGTAGACATCGCCAGCTTTGCAAACATCGTGCCAATGGTAAATCAGGTGGAAACGCACGTCCTCAATCAGCAGAAGGTCGCCAAGGAGTACATGGACAAGTACGGCGTACAGTGTGAGGCGTGGGCGCCCTTCGGCGAGGGCAGAGGCGGTCTGTTTGAGAATGAAACGCTCATAAATATCGGCAAAAAATATGGCAAGACCTCCGCACAGGTCATGCTCCGCTGGAATATTCAGCGCGGTGTTGTTGTGCTGCCGAAGTCCACACACAGAGAGCGAATGATACAGAATATCGACGTTTTCGACTTCACGCTCACTGATGAAGATATGACAGCGATCGCCGCCATCGACACTGCTACAAGCTCGTTCTTTTCCCACTACGATCCTGCAATGGTGGAGTGGTTCGTGAAGATGGTCAAGGAACGCAAGAAGAACAATCGCAGTGAGAAGGAAACAAAGAACTGGTAAGGAGTAATGATATGAGCATTTTATTTATCAACGGCAGCCCGAATCCTGATGGAAATACTGCCGGACTTGCGAAGATACTGCTGAATGGTAAGAATTACGAAACACTGAATCTGACAGACTATGTGATCGGCGTGTACGGACAGAAGCTCCCTAACGATCAGTTTGATGAGGTGATTGCAAAGATCAAAGCGGCAGATGTACTTGTGATCGGCTCTCCACTTTACTGGCACAACATCTGTGGCAGTGTGCGTACTTTGCTTGACAGATGCTATGGTCCGGTCGGGCAAGGAGAACTGAGCGGTAAGCTGTTCTTTATCTTTCAGGGAGCAGCACCCGAAAAGTGGATGCTTGAAGCCGGAGAATATACAATGTCACGCTTTGCAGGGCTTTACGGACTTTCCTATGAGGGTATGATCGTGAACTCCTCCGATGCAAAAAAGCTGTCTGCAAAGGTATAAGATGTATGAAAGACCTGTCTGATGCATTTGGACAGGTCTTTTGGCATTAACCCAAAGGTTTATGCTTGCTTTTCCGTCGGTGCTGTGATATAATGGAATATAGCATATCTCTACGAAGGGAGCATTATTATGTATAATCATCAGCTCGACACATTTATCGTTGTCGCAGACAGCGGCAGCTTCAATAAAGCGGCGGAAGCACTGTTTATCTCGCCGCCTGCGGTCATCAAGCAGATCAATCTGCTGGAAGACAGTCTTGGTGTCCGTCTGTTTACACGCACGCACAGAGGATTACAGCTCACAAAGGCAGGACAGTCGGTCTATGAGGATGCGCGGTATATCATCGCCTATTGCCGTGAATCGGTGGAGCGGGCGAAGAAAGCCGATGACACACAACCATCTGTACTTCGTATCGGTACATCGACCATGACACCCGGACAGACCATTGTGGATATGTGGACGCAGATCAGAGAGGAGATCCCCGACATCAAATTCCAGCTTGTCCCCTTTGAGAACACTCCCGAAAACGCAAGAGAGATACTTAAAAACATGGGAAAGAACATTGACATCGTGTGCGGAGTTTATGATGAACGAGCGCTGAAACACTGGCAGTGTGCGGCGCAGTTCATAGCAGATGTACCTATGCGCTGTGCAGTATCGGTCTATGATCCTCTTGCGAAAAAAGACAGGCTGACCGTGGAAGACCTGCACGGCAGGTCGATCATGCTGATCCGTGAGGGCTGGAACGAGGAAACGGACAGGCTCCGCAAATGGCTCACGGAAGAACACCCTGAGATCAACATCGTGACATTTGATTTCATCAATCTCTCGGTGTTCAACGATTGCGAGAACAGCGATCATATCCTGATGTGTATTGATATGTGGTCGAATGTCCACCCGCTGCTGAAAACACTGCCTGTGGACTGGGACTATTCCATGCCCTTCGGTCTGCTTCATGCACCTAAACCGAGCAAGACCGTGAAGCGGTTCCTGAATGCGGTGAAAAAGCTGAATAAGTAATAACCCAAAGGTTAATAGGTCATAACAAACGGAGACTTCTCATGAGGTCTCCGTTTTGCTATAATATAGGTAAAGAAAACCGAAACGGAGGTATTGCTTATGAAACATACAATAAAAATCATGATCCCGTTCCTGATGATCGCAGGACTGCTCACAGGCTGCGGAAGTCAGGTAACAACAGGTTCAAAAGCTGAAACAACACAAGCGACAAAAACAGAAACGACTACGGCAGTATCAGAACAAGAAACGCAGACAGAAACGGAGCAAACACCAGAAACTACTGATGCTGTGACCGAAGCTCCCGAAGAAACGACTGATGAGACCGCTGACAGTAATATCCTTGTAGTCTATTATTCGGCTCAGGAGCATACCAAAGGTGTCGCAGAGATCGTTGCCGATGTGCTTGGAGCAGATATGTTTGTGATCGAACCTGTGGAAACTTACACAGAGGACGACCTCAACTGGACGAATGAGCAGAGCCGAGTCGTGATAGAACATAATGACGAGAACCGTCACACAGAGCTTGTTTCCACGACTGTTGAGAACTGGGACAGCTATGATACTGTTCTGATCGGCTATCCCCTCTGGTGGAGAGAAGCCTCATGGGTGGTCAATGATTTTGTAATGGACAATGATTTCAGCGGGAAAGACGTTATCCCGTTCTGCACATCAATGTCAGACGGCATTGGCGACAGCGGTGTTCACCTTGCTGAAATGGCAGGTACGGGCAACTGGCTCGAAGGTATGCGGTTCAGTGAATATTACGATACTGCCGAAGTTACAGAATGGGTAGACAGTCTGAATTTGCAGTAAACGGTCAACACATCTTTCAGAAAGGAGCGAAGGAGATGAACGCTATGAAACGCTTTGCATTACTTGGAACAGTACTGATGTCATTCCTGACAGGCTGCGGAACACAGCAGGAAAACACAGCAAACTCGCAGACGATACCAAAAGCCGCCGTAAGTTCAGATACGGTGAAGGAGATCGCCCAGACGGGTATGAGTACCGCCGTTCCCGATATATATTTGCAGCCGATCGAACAGGCAGGAACGGTCACGCAGATCACTTATGACAGCAAGGACTTTGTCCGTGACGAGAGCGATATTACTAAGACCGCATACGTCTATCTTCCCTACGGCTACGATGAAAACGACACCGAAACACGCTACAACATCTGCTACTTGATGCACGGCTGGGGCGGTCATGCAGGTGAGTATTTTGAGTATGCAAACATCACAGATATGCTGGACAATATGATCGCTAAGGGCGATATTCCGCCGACGATATTTGTGTCCGCCACATTTTATAACGACAATTCCGACACGGGCTTTTCCGGCTCTGTTGCGGAGTTCAGACAGTTTCACCGTGACTTTGAGGAATATCTGATGCCTGCGGTAGAGGGACAGTTCCACACCTATGCGGAAAGCACCTCGCCCGACGATCTGAAAGCCAGCCGTGACCACAGAGCCTTCGGCGGATTCTCCCTCGGCTCGGTGACAACGTGGCTGCAATTCTGCTATGATTCCGACTATATCCGCTACTTCCTGCCCATGAGCGGTTCGTGCTGGTATTACGGCGGTTACGGCGATTTCCAGATCGAAAAAAACGTGGACTTCATTCAGCAGCTCATTCAGGACAACGACCTTGACGAGCGTGGATATTTCATCTATCACGGTGTCGGCACAAATGACACAGTGAAGTCCCAGTCCATTGACATGGCGGAGGAAATGCTCTCCCGCAGCGATATTTTCACGCCAGACCACTACGTTTTCTATCAGCGTGAGGGCGGTCAGCACGATCATGTTTCCTGTCGTGAGTTCATGTACAACGCTCTGCCGCTGTTCTTCGGATGTGATACCGTGCAGACAGATGAAGTGACCGAGAATATGACTGTCGGTGAAGTCAAAAATATGGCAGCTTTCGGTGATTTCGGCAGACTGCTTTTTCCCGTGGACAAGACTGTTTCCGACGATATGACACTGAAAGATGTGAGTTCAAGCAGTACCTACACATGGTACAATTATATCAAGCCCGAAAAGACCGTTGAGATCGTGAATCACCTGAAAAACGCCGCAGAAAGCGGTCAGCAGATATTCTACAACATCTACACCGAGGAGGAAATGCAGGCGGACAGCAGTCTGCGTGACACGGGACTTTTCTTCTTCAAGGGTGAGGACAATGCGAAATTTGCTGTGTGCAATGCAGGCGGCGGATTTGCCTATGTGGGGGCGATGCACGACAGCTTTCCCCACGCTCTGGAAATATCGAAAATGGGCTATAATGCCTTTGCACTGATTTACCGTCCCGATGCTCCCTATGATGACCTTGCAAGAGCGATCGAGTTTATCCATGACAATGCTGACACACTGAAAGTCGATCCTGATGATTATTCCCTGTGGGGCGGCTCGGCAGGTGCAAGAATGGCGGCAACGCTTGGCAATGCGGACTATTTGCAGCAGCTCACAGGTCGCACTGACATCGGACAGGCAGGTGCGGTCATCATGCAGTACACGGGCTACACATACACTTCAAAGGCGGACGCTCCGACTTATGTTTGCGTGGGAACGAGTGACGGTATCGCAAATTGGAAAACGATGCAGAACCGCCTGAATACCCTTGAAAGCTACGGTATCCCCACGGAGTTCCATGCCTATGAGGGACTTCCGCACGGCTTCGGACTCGGCACGGGAACAGTCGCTGAGGGGTGGATCTACGATGCTGTGAACTTTTGGGAGGAGCAGTTTTAGGGAACGATCCCCACAAAGCGTGAGCCTGCCAATTTACAGAACTGGCTGCTGACCAAAGCAAAAAATGCACACGGCAATGACTACGACCTGAACCATGATGAGCGATGGGATGTGTTTGATCTCTGCCTGATGAAACGTGAGCTTTTGAATGGAAGCATTGAATTCGGTACACAGGAAAAAGACGGCTTTATCGTGGATAATGTGCTGCATTCCGATACACAGGGCGATATCCATTTTTCAAGCTATATCCCCGAAAGCTATGACGGCTCTGAACCCTATGCGTTGTTCGTAACGCTCCCCGGTTGGAGGGGCTGTACTTTCAGGGCGTGGGTGCGAACCTCGGTGAAAGCTATCCTTTTGAAGCAAGAAATAATCCTGTATAATAAAACTTGACACATACAAAACAATCAAAGTATAATAAAAACAAAGGAGTGTGTCATCAAATGGAACAGGAAAACAATATGATGAAGAGTTTAAAAAGCAGGCAATAAAGCTCGCAAAGGAGATTGGCACCAAGGCAGCAGCAGATGAAAGAAGAGTTGTTCTACAGCCGCGAAGACAAGCCGGAGAACTACACTATGAAAGATTTGAAGACTATGATCTGGAGATATTATTCCAATAACGTCAACATTACAATACACCTCCTTGCTCATAGCCATATATTACCTTAGTCTGTCCACTTTCTTCGCCAGGCCATCCGGATATGTTGTAAGCTTTGAACGCGTCAGTTAACAAAATTTGAAGGTGTTCTTTATCGTTTAGCAATCCATTCGGGAAATCAATACGTGTTATTTTCCAACAAACTTGTTGTTCATTAATACTCTTTATTGCTTGAACAGGTATCGGATTTGATTTATACATAAAGATAAATTCCTCTATATCATTATTCGTATCATGATGGTTATAGCAATGTGCTAACCATGTTTCAGAATTTTTGTCAATAGTTAAGTACAGGGGCATGATACCTTCTGTCGTGTCCCTAAAGCTCCCGTATGGGTTCTTAATCTTTTTCTTAGCCAGTTCCTCTCTTTGCGTTGGAGTCAGCTTTTCATTAACAAATGCCATAGTCTAAACCTCACAATAATAAAAGTATTTAAGGGTATTTTAAAGAGAACCCATATGAAAGCAACGTACACGCCGAAGTCGGCAGGACAAGGCTATGGCACTTTACATACGGACTATGAAAAAGCAGCCGACAGTATTAACGGAGTGGAACAACGCTATATGGACTGTTATGGTTGAGAAAGCAATCGTTCACAGAGATAAGAGCATTACGTTTGTATTCTACAATGGCACTAAGGTTAGAGTGGAGAAATTAAAATAGGAGCACGACTTTTCACATTGAATTATGCTCCGCACTGCGACAGTGTTTTCTGTAATATATCGGCGTAACGCCGTACAGCTTTTTGAATCTGCGGCAGAAATAGCCGATGTTCTCAAATC